>Ga0256406_1000235_pt1 | contig 107009 bp, 107 predicted proteins | sample RumenRJG_03DNA_FD_185986 | JGI IMG/M metagenome (GOLD analysis project Ga0256406, IMG submission 185986) | Bovine rumen microbial communities from Lethbridge, Alberta, Canada - RJG_03 | ecosystem: Host-associated > Mammals > Digestive system > Stomach > Rumen | place: Canada: Alberta...
GCCCCGCGCGGGGACCGGCCGCGGCCACGCCATATTTTCATTATAGTAAGCTGGAAAATCGCGGTCAACTGTCAGAGATTGTCACTTGTGAAACCTTTGCTCAAAGAATAAACAGAGCCTGCCCGGAGGGCTGCCCCTCCGCGGCCGCCTGCCCTCCGGCCATCATCTCGATCCGCGTGCAGTATTTCGCCGTCCTGAAGCATTTCCAGAAAGGCCGCAAAATGCCGAAAAAAAGGAGGCGCCCGAAGGCGCCCCCCTTACGTGACCGCAGTCAGCTGCATGTTCCTTATTCAGCCACGGATGCAGCGGCGGAAGCAGCTTCCGCGCTCTTGCCGAACTGCGGATCGTCGTTGCCGGAATTCGATGCGAACATCTCCAGCATGTTGATCGGATCGTTGTAGTCGGCGAGCCAGCCCTCACGGCAGAAGTCGAAGTTGCCGGCCTTTCTCTCATCGACGAAGACGTTCCACTCCTCGGTACTGATCTCCACGTCGATGCCGATCACGGAGAGGTCGCTCTGGATCGCCTGGGCGATTGCCTCGTGACCCGTGCCGCTGTTGGTCAGATAGGTGAGGTTGAGCGGCGTCTCATCGGAGAGCATGCCGTCGTCCGTGAACTTGTAGCCGGCGTACTCGAGCAGCGCCTGTGCCGCCTCGACGTTGGCGTCGTCATCGGTGCCAGTGGTCTCCGGATAGTAACCCGTCGCGTCCTTCACCGGATAGGTGTAGGCGTCGGAGTTCTCCTTGAAGGTGCCGCCGTTGCCGTCCGCCATACCGACCGGAATGAAGGAGGTCGCCACCTTCTGCTCGGTCTGGCCGATGTTCTCGATGATGTACTGGCGGTCAATCAGCAGAGAGATCGCCTTGCGCATCGCGTTGGCCTGATCGACGGTCTTGCCCTCGAAGATCGGGCTGTTTACGTTGAAGCACGCATAATAGGTGCCGAGGTTGTCCACGACATGGAAGTCGTCGTTGTCCTTGATGGACGCGATCTCGTTGGTCGGAACCGTATCCGCGAAGTCAAGGTCGCCGGACTGGTACGCCGCGTAGATCGCGGTGTCGTCTGCGCTCAGCATGAAATCAAGCTCCGGAATCTTGACCTCATCCGCCTTGAACCAGTTGTCGTTCTTCTTGAGAACGATGGACTGGTTGTGATCCCAGGAGGTCATCGTGTAGGCACCGTTGGTGATGTAGCCGGCTTCCGTCGCCCACGCGCCCGGGTTGGAGCCGTCCTTGTCAGCCGCCTCGACCGCCGCCTGCGGGACCGGATAGAAGGCCGGGAACGCAGCCAGATCAAGGAAGTACGCGCACGGCGCAAGCAGCTTCGCGGTCAGCGTCGTGTCGTCCGTCGCCTTGACGTCGATCGCGCCGTCGCTGTCCGTCGCGAAGGTATCCGTGAAGAGATAGGAGTAGTCCGCGCCGGTCTTCGGATCAGCCGCCCGCTTCCAGGCGTACTCGAAGTCCTTCGCCGTCAGGGCGCTGCCATCCGACCACTTCAGGTCTTTCTTCAGATGGAAGGTGTAGGTGAGGCCGTCGTCGGAGACTTCATACGGGTTGTCGTCGTCCGCGCACTCCGGAACGAGGTTGCCGTCCTTGTCATAGGAATACAGGCCGCTGAACATGTTGACGACCATGCACGCGCCGTCAACCGTCGTATTCAGCGCCGGATCCAGCTTCGCCGGCTCGGACGCCAGATTGATCTTCAGGACGTCGCGCGGAGCCGTCGCGTTGCGGAAATACTTGAAGCCGAAGAGGTTGGAATAGATGCCGTCCACGTCGGTCTTCTGCAGATAAAGATCGTTGTAGTAATAGATCGGGATGACCGCGCCGGTGCCCATCAGGATATCCTCTGCCTGATGCATCAGCTTCACACGCTCATCCGTCGGGATGTTGGATTTGATCTTCTTGATCAGCTCGTCGTACTCCGACCAGTCCGGCGCCGCCGAATTGTAGCCCGCGCCCTTGTAGGTCACGCCGTGAGGTGTCGGATAGAGGTCCGTCACGTCGCCCGGCAGAGCCGATTCAGCCGACTCCGTGGCCGCAGCCGACTCAACCGCTGAATCCGCCATCACGACGGTGGAGCCCAGCATGCCGACCGCTGTGATGCCGGCAAGGCAGAATGACAGTACTCGATTCTTCATACTTTGTCCTCCTTATTTTCCCAGGAATCATGTCCTGTTCGTGTACGGTGCCAATTATAGCATCAATTCGCCGCCTCCGTCTATGGATGGTTCACAATTCCGTCACAAAAAGGCGGCGGACCGCCGTCAGCGGTTGAAGCAGGCAACCATATGACCGCCGCCCCGGTCCGTGAGCGCCGGCGTCTCCCGGGCGCACTGCTCCGTCGCGTACTTGCAGCGCGTGCGGAACGCGCAGCCGGAAGGCATCCGGAGCGGAGACGGTACGTCGCCCTCCAGAATAATCCGCTTCTGATTCCTCGCGGTCTCCGGATCCGGGATCGGCACCGCGGAGAGCAGGGACAGGGTGTACGGGTGGATCGGATTTTCGTTCAGTTCATCGGCGTCCGCCATCTCCACGATCCGGCCGAGGTACATGACCGCGATCCGGTCGGAGATATGATGGACCACCAGCAGGTCGTGGGCGATGAAAAGATACGCCACGCCCAGCTTCTCCTGCAGCTCCTCAAACATATTGACGACCTGGGCCTGAATCGAGACGTCCAGCGCCGAAACCGGCTCGTCGCAGACGATGAATTTCGGATTCACGGCCAGCGCCCGGGCGATGCCGATCCGCTGCCGCTGTCCGCCGGAGAACTCATGCACATAGCGCGTCGCGTGCTCGGCATTGAGGCCGACCAGCTCCATCAGGTTCAGAATCTTCTCCCGGCGCTCCGCCTTCGTCTGGTACAGATGATGAACGTCCAGCGGCTCCCCGATGATATCCTCCACCGTCATGCGGGGGTCCAGCGAGGAGTACGGGTCCTGAAACACCATCTGCATCTGACGGCGGTAGTCGTGCATGTTCTTCTCCGTGACCTCCGCGCCGTTGAAGCGGATGGTTCCGCCGGTCGGCTTGTAGAGATGCAGCAGCGTCCGGCCGACCGTCGTCTTGCCGCAGCCGGACTCGCCCACGAGGCCCAGCGTCTCGCCCGGACGGATCCGGAAGCTGACGCCGTCCACGGCCTTCAGCATCGTGGTCTTGCCGAAGCCGGTGTGAATCGGGAAGTATTCCTTCAGGTCCTCGACCTCGACGAGATACTCGCTCGTTCCTTCTTTTACGTCGCTCATCGCTCCGGCACCTCCATATAATTGTGATTCCTGACGTTCACCCAGCAGGACGCGAAATGGCCGTCCGGCATCCGGAGTTCCGGCGGAACGTCCGTGAGACAGATCTTCATCGCCTCATCGCAGCGCGCGCAGAACGCGCAGCCCTTCGGCATGTTGAGCAGGTTGATCGGGTTGCCTCCGATCGGCACCAGCTTCTCCTTCATGTTGTCCACGCGGGGAATGGAGCGGAGCAGACCCTTGGTGTACTCGTGGCAGGGCCGGTAGAAAATGTCGTCCGCCGTACCTCTCTCGCAGATCCGGCCGCCGTACATGACCACGATCTCATCCGCCATCTGGGCGATGACGCCCAGATCGTGGGTCACGATGATGATCGCCATCTTCAGTTTCTTCTGCAGATCCTGCATCAGTTCCAGAATCTGCGCCTGAATCGTCACGTCGAGCGCCGTGGTCGGCTCGTCCGCGATCAGGATATCCGGTTCCGAGACCAGCGCCATCGCGATCATCACGCGCTGCCGCATACCGCCGGATAATTCGTGAGGATACTGACGGATCCGTCTCTCCGCGTCGTTGATGCCTACCAGCTTCAGCATCTCCAGTGATTTCTGATACGCCGCCTCGCGGGATACCTGCTTATGCGTCAGGATCGCCTCGCGGATCTGGTTTCCCACTGTGTACACCGGATTCAGCGAGGTCATGGGATCCTGGAAGATCATGGAGCATTTCTTGCCGCGGAAATCCGCCATCTGCTTCTCGCTGTATTTCGTGATGTCCTCGCCCCGGTAGAGAACCTGGCCCTCAGTGATGTGTCCGTTCTGCTCCAGAATCCGCATGATCGAGTAGGCCGTGACGGATTTGCCGGAGCCGGACTCGCCCACGATTCCCAGCGTCGTGCCGGGGAACAGCTTGAAATTCACGCCGTTGACCGCCCTCACCTCACCCTTGTCCGTCGTGAAGGAGGTGTGGAGGTTCCGTACCTCCAGAATCGGCGTTTTCTCATCATTCGCAGTCCTTGCGTCTGCCATCTTGCTTACCTCCTCAGTTTCGGATCAAATGCGTCTCTCAGACCGTCGCCCAGCAGGTTGAACGCCAGCACGATCAGGATGATGGTGACAGCCGGGAACACCAGCTGCATCGGGTAGCTCTGCAGTCCCTGCCGGGCCGCGTTGGCCAGCGAGCCCAGCGACGGCATCGGGGCCTTGACGCCCATGCCAACGAAGGAAAGGAAGGATTCGGTGAAAATCGCCGACGGCACCTGCAGCGCCGTCGTAATGATGATGACGCTGACGCAGTTCGGGATGATGTGCTTCCGGATGATCCGGCCCGAGCTCGCGCCGACCGCCTTCGCCGCGAGGATGTACTCGTTGTTCTTGATGGTGAGGATCTCGCCGCGGACCAGCCGGGCCATGCTGACCCAGTACAGGAGGCCGAAGACGATGAAGATCGAGATCATGTTGGATCCAAGAGACTGGACCAGCTTGTTCTTGCTGTTCGTCAGCGTCTCGTTGAGCACCACCGAGAGGAGGATGATGATCAGCATGTCCGGCAGCGAGTAGATCACGTCAACAATCCGCATCATGATGAGGTCCACCCGCCCTCCGGCGTACCCTGATATGGATCCGTAGACCACGCCGATGATGAGCACGAGGATCGCCGCGAAGACACCGACGAACAGAGAAATTCTCGTCCCGTAGACAACGCGGATAAAATAGTCGCGGCTCAGCGAATCGGTTCCCATGATGTGAGGAAAGAGCTTCTTTCCCGTCTTTTCCATATACTTCTGTTCATTCTCCGAATACTCGAAGGGGCCGAGGTTCTTGGCGCCGCGGTCGCGCTTCCCGTCTACGCGGATGATCTCCGAGTAGCTGTAGGGGACGACAGCCGGGGCAACGACGATCGTCGCAATGATCAGAGCCAGCACGACGATGGAGGCCACCGCCAGCGGGTTCCGCATCAGCTTCCGCATTCCGTCTCTGAAGAAGGTCGTGGACCTGCTCATGACGTCGGCCTGCTGCTTCTCCTCATCCGTCGCCTTCTCGAATTTGCTGAGATCGATCTGAAGACTCAGCGGGTTCTTCTTTGGCATTTCCATACTGCTTTTCGTCCTCCTTAGTCCAGAGTGATTCTCGGGTCGACGACCTTGTAAAGGATATCGCTGAGAAGGTTCATCACGATCATGATCACCGCCAGAAAGATCGTCGTCGCCATGATCATCGGATAGTCACGGTTCGAGATCGACTGGACGAACTGCTGTCCGAGTCCGCCGATGGTGAAGATGTTCTCGACGACCAGCGATCCTGTCAGAATGCTGGCCAGCATCGGTCCAACATATGTGATCACAGGAATCAGCGCGTTCCGGAGGGCATGCTTGAAGATCACTCTGACAGTGGGTACGCCCTTGGCGCGGGCGGTGCGGATGTAGTCCTGCCCCAGCACGTCCAGCATGCTCGTCTTGGTCAGTCGCGTGATGTAGGCGGTCGGATAGGCCGCCAGCGAGATGACGGGAAGAATCAGGGAGCGGCTGCTGGCGTCCCAGACCGGCAGCACCTTCAGCTGGATGCAGAAGATCATCAGCAGGAAAGTCGCGAAGACGAAGGACGGCATGGCCGTGAAGAGGGTGGTGAAGAAGATGATCACCCGATCCGGCCAGCGGTTTCGGAACAGTGCGGCCAGCGCTCCCAGAATGATACCGATGATGACGGCGAACAGAGCGGCCAGCCCGCCGATGGTGGCGGAGACGCCGAAGCAGTTGCGGATCGTCGTCGAGATGTCGCGCCCGGTTTTCAGTGAGACGCCGAAATCTCCGTGCAGGATGCCCTTCATGTAGATGATGAACTGCTCAGGCACCGGCTTGTCGAGATTGTACCTTGCCTCCAGAGCCTTCTTGGTCGCCGGCGACAACGCTTTTTCCGAGTTGAACGGTCCGCCCGGTACAGCGTTCATGGCGAAGAATGTGATCATGCAGATCACCAGGATGGATACGATTGCGAGAATCACCCGCTTTACAATATACTTTGCCATACTGTTCCTTTCTAACGTTCAGATTTCTGATGGCTCCCCGCCCAAAATGCGCGCCGCGGGCCGCCGGATCCGTTCACTCTCCGGGCTCCTTCCCTGAACAGCTGCCAGAATAAGAAAATGCCGGACCACAGACCGCATCCGTCGGCCTGTCCGGCACTTCACCAAAGCAAAGAGTCACCGCTATTATAAAAGCTGCGCATTGCACTGTCAATGAAGCGTCTCTCAAAAAAACACCGAAATTCCGCTTCTTTTCACAAAAAAACGGCTTGGAGCCGTGGTGTTTTTCCCGATGTTGTGCGATACTGAAAAGAAGCAGAAACGCGCCTTTGCGGCCGCTTCAGCCCCGCCTCCCGCGTTTCCGGCGCGGAGACGGTCTCACATCTGCATTTCACACCGCATATGATAAGGAGATTCGTACTATGGACAATCCAGTTGTCACGATCACGATGGCGGACGGCGGCGTGATCCGGGCTGAGCTTTACCCGGACACTGCTCCGAATACGGTCCGCAACTTCATCTCTCTGGTAAAAAAAGGATTCTACGACGGACTGATCTTTCACAGAGTGATTCCGGGGTTCATGATCCAGGGCGGCGATCCCACCGGAACCGGCATGGGCGGTCCGGGCTATGAGATCCGCGGCGAATTCAGCACCAACGGCTTCGACAACGGGCTCCGCCACACCGCGGGTGTGCTCTCGATGGCCCGTGCGATGGACCCTGACTCCGCCGGCAGCCAGTTCTTCATCATGCACGCGGACGCGCCCCATCTCGACGGACAGTACGCCGCCTTCGGCAAGGTGACGGACGGAATGGACGTCGTCAACCGGATCGCGGAGACGGAAACGGACTGGAACGACCGTCCGAAGGCAGATCAGGTCATGAAGACGGTCACAGTGGAGACCTTCGGAACGGATTATCCGGAGCCGGAGAAGGCCTGATCGGAGGCGGAAATGAAAACCGTAGTCAGTCTTCAGAAACTGGCGGACGCGCTGAAGCTCCAGAATCTCACGCCCGAGATCGACATGAAGCAGATTCAGCTCACGACGCCGGACATCAACCGGCCGGCTCTTCAGCTGACCGGCTATTACGACCACTTCGTGAAAGAACGGGTTCAGATCATCGGGTACGTGGAATATTCCTATATCATGCAGCTGCCCGACGCCGAGCGGGAACGGATTTACGACCGTTTCATCTCGAGCGGGATTCCCTGCGTCATCTTCACGACGCTGACCGAGCCATCGGAGGACATGCTGTCGATCTCCCGGAAATACGGCGTGCCGACGCTGGTGACGGAACGCACGACCAGCTCCTTTATGGCGGAGATCATCCGCTGGCTGGGCGTGGAGCTGGCTCCCAGCATCTCCGTCCACGGCGTGCTGGTGGACGTCTACGGCGAGGGCGTCCTCATCATGGGCGAGAGCGGAATCGGGAAGAGCGAGGCCGCTCTTGAGCTGGTCCGCCGCGGACACCGTCTCGTGAGCGACGACGTCGTCGTCATCCGCAAGGTCTCCGACGTCACGCTGGTCGGCTCCGCGCCGAACCTCACGCGGCACTTCATCGAGCTGCGGGGCATCGGCATCATCGACGTGAAGACGCTCTACGGCGTCGAGCACGTGAAGGATACGCAGTCCATCGACCTCGTCATCAAGCTGGAGGACTGGAGCCGCGACCGCGAGTACGACCGTCTCGGCCTTCAGGAGGAATACACTGAGTTTCTCGGCAACAAGGTGGTCTGCCACTCGATTCCGATCCGGCCGGGCCGCAATCTTGCCGTCATTGTCGAAACCGCCGCGGTCAACCACCGCCAGAAGAAGATGGGCTACAATGCCGCGCAGGAGCTGTACCGCCGGGTACAGGAGAATATGTCCAACCCGAAAGGAACGGAGACGACCTGAGTCGTCTCCGTTTCTTTTCGCCATTTTTCATCCGTCCGTTCAGCCAACAGCCTGCGTACTGTCCCCGTCGTCCGGCTGTGAATCCGGTGTCCCCGAATCGCCGGATTCCGCCGGCGGAGGGGTTCCGGCCGGTTCGGAAGCCGGCGCGGAGCTGTCTGAATCGGCGGATGGCCTGGCCGAGTCCTCATCCGGATGCAGGACCGGCGCGTCCGGATTCTCCGTCGGCGTCACCACGGTGACCGCCGGTGTCGGCGCGGAGGTCACGGCTTTCTCGGGCGCCGATGTCGGATTTCCTTCCGGCGTCAGCGTCCGGGGCTCGTCCTGTCCTTCGCTTAAGAGTCCGTCCCCGTCCACATTGCAGATCTCCGTTGGCACATAGCGGTCCGCCACATAGTCGTCGCTGATGTACTGGCAGGTCTCGGACGGCAGCATGTTGGAAAGCCCGCACAGCTTCATCCGGCGGACCGTTTCCGGCTTCTCGAAATCCCGGACCGTCTCGTCCGCCGCGATCCGGTCCATGATCCGCTTCCAGAGGAGCTTGTGGGCGATCCGGCTCTGCTCCCCCTCCGGGATCACCGTGTTGTCATCATAGCCGTACCAGATGCCCATCGTATAGTAGGGCGTATAGCCGACAAACCAGAGGTCGCGGTAACTGGATGTCGTTCCGGTCTTACCGGCGACAGCCATCGCGCTGTCGAGCTGCAAGTCCGTACCGGTTCCGTCGGAGACGACGCCCTTCATCGCGTCCGTCAGGATCCACGCCGTCTCCCGGCTGATGACCTGCGTCTTTTCCGGCGACGAATTGTCGATGACCGTGTTCCCGTTCATGTCCGTGATCTTCGTGTAGAAGGCCGGCGGCATGTACACGCCTCCGTCTGCGATCGCCGCATAGGCCGCAGTCAGCTCCAGGTTCGTCACACCATTGGTGATGCCTCCCAGTGCCAGCGCCTGGCCCGCGTCCTTCTTCTCGTCGAGCGTCGTAAATCCGAATTTCTCCAGCATCTCGAGTCCTGCCTTCGGCGTGATCGCGGTCAGCACTTTGACGGCGACCACGTTGACGGAATGCACGATGGCCTGCCGGAGCGGAATCCAGCCCAGATAGCCCTCCTCCGCGTCATGTACCTCTGTGCCGTCCGCATACGCATACGGCTCATCACACTCGTACGAGCCGATCGTCCGCTTGCCGCTGTCGATCGCGGGCGCGTAGGTCGAGAGGATCTTGAAGGTCGAGCCGGGCTGACGTTTCACGCTGACCGCCCGGTTCAGCGTCAGCGACGCGGTCTTTTTCCCGCTGCCTCCTACGATCGCCTTCACGGCTCCGGTGGACTGATCCATCAGGACGAGAGACGACTCCGACCCTTCCGCGAATTCCGTCATGGCGGCGTACTCCTCGTCGCAGATCGCCTGAAGGGACTGGTCCTGCGTCGTATAGATCCGGAGGCCGCCCGAATACAGAAGCTGGTAGGCCTGCGTCTCGGAATAGCCGCCCCTCTCCTCAAGATCCTTCACCACCTGGCCGGTCAGCGCGTCGACGAACCACGAGTATACCGTGTTCTCCGTCGTCCGGGCGGCTTCCTGCGCGTCCGCAATTTCCTGATAAACGTCGTCAGCAAGGCATTCGTTCATCTCGGTCTGCTTGATGTAGCCCTGCTCCGCCATCTTCGTGAGCACGCGCTTCCGCCGCTCCGCGTTGGCCTCTGGGTGCCTGATCGGATTGTACTTCGCCGGATTCTGCGTGATGCCTGCGATCACGGTCGCCTCGGAGAGGCTGAGAGCCGACACATCCTTGTTGAAATACTTTCTCGACGCGGCCTCCACGCCGTAGGTTCCGGCTCCGAGGTTGATCGTATTGAGGTAATTCTCGAGAATCAGGTCCTTGTTCTTCAGCTTTTTCTCAAGCTTCACCGCGAGATACTGCTCCTGCACCTTGCGCTTGAGCTTCTCCAGCATCGTCGTCTCGCCGGTCCAGTCCGTGAAGACATTGTTCTTGATCAGCTGCTGCGTGATCGTGCTCGCACCCTCTGAGAAATGGAAGCCGTTTCGGACGCCCTGCACCGCCGCCCGCAGGATGCCGCGGATATCGATCCCTCCGTGCTGATAGAACCGCTCGTCCTCGATCGCGACCACCGCGTGCTGAAGAGAGACCGGCACCTGACTGAGCGAAACCGCGGTCCGGTTGGAATCCGAGGTCGTCAGCTTCTGCATCTGGCGTCCGTCCGCGTCATAGATGTAGGTTGCATATCCGCTGGGGGAGATGCTGATCGAATCCACGTCAGGCGCGCTGGAAATCCACCCGCTGATGACGCCGGCCGCCGCTGCCCCTCCGATCACAAGCAGAAAAAGGACCGCAAAAAGGAAGCCCCGCAGCACGCTGCGGATCACGCCTCTCTTCTTTCGCGGCCGTCTTTTTCTGAATTTTTCGTCTTCATGTTTCGAATTGGCTTTGCTTTTCATGCCGCCATTATACCATCGGAGCCGGTTCTTTCCAAGAATCCGCGATGGAATTCACATTCTGCCGCTGGGTGCATTTTCTGCTATAATGACGTGGAACATGCAGCCGCCGTCCCCTGCCATCTGAAAGAAAGGAACGCAGACTTGGACTTCCGAACCATCCGAACCAACGGCACGTCCGAAATCATCGAAAAAAAATCACGCTTCCTCGGGGAAGCGGTCCGCGTCGGCACGCCGGACGAGGCGGAGGCATATCTCGCCTCTGTCCGGAAGCGCTATTACGACGCCCGTCACCACTGCTTCGCCTATGTCGCCGGCGAGCCCGGCTCTCCGACGGAGGTGACACGCGCCAGCGACGACGGCGAGCCCTCGGGCACAGCCGGCCGGCCGATGCTGGAGGTTCTGACCGGCCGCGGGCTGCACGGCTGTCTGCTGGTCGTCACCCGCTACTTCGGCGGCACGCTGCTCGGCACCGGCGGACTCGTCCGGGCCTACACGGCCGCAGCCCGTGACGCCGTCGGGGCCGCGGGAATCGTCACCGTCCGCCAGGGCGTCCGTCTGCGCATCCGCTGCCCCTACACACAGCTGGGCCGGCTGTCCTACCGTCTCGCGAAGGAGGGGATCCCGGTGACCGGCACCGAATACGGCGAGGGCGTGACCGTCGAAGTCCTTCCCGCCGCCGGCCGGAAGGATTTCGTCCGCACTCTGGTCACCGAGCTGACCGACGGTGCCGGCTCGGTCGAGGATCTCGGGCCGGCCGTCTTCGAGGAGCCCTGCGGCGAAGAGGGCTGACCGGCCTCTCAGGAATCCGTCCCGCCCGCTGAAGGCTCCTCCGGAGGTCGGCGTCTCATCGTCTCTCAGGCCTCTTCCGTACCGGCGTTGGCCCGTGTCCCGTTCCCGGACGGTTCCGGATGGAAGAACGCGTACACTTTCGCCGCCGCCGCGGCGTTCATCGAGGGCGCATGCGTCAGCTCGTCCAGCGACGCGTCACGGATTCCCTCCGCCGACCCGAAGGCGCGGAGCAGCGCCTTTCTGCGGACGGTTCCGATCCCTTCAATGTCATCCAGAACCGAGCGGACCTGGCCCTTGCTGCGAAGCAGGCGATGGTACTCGATCGCGAACCGGTGCGCCTCGTCCTGAATCCGTGTGATCAGCCGGAAGCCCTCCGAATCCCGCCGGATCGGCACCTCCCGCTCCCGGTACCAGAGTCCCCGCGTCCGGTGATAGTCGTCTTTCACCATCCCGGCCACCGGGATCGCCAGCTGCATAGCATGCAGCACCTTCTCCGCGATATGCACCTGGCCGCGTCCGCCGTCCATCAGGATCAGATCCGGCAGCCGCGAAAAACCGGCTGATCCGTCCTTCGCCCGCTGAAAGCGCCTCGTCAGCACTTCCTCCATCGACGCGTAATCATTCGGCCCCTGCACCGTGCGGATTCGGAACTTCCGGTAATCCGTCCGCTTCGGCCGGCCCTGATCGTAGACGACCATCGATCCCACCGATTCAAATCCGCTGATGTTCGAGATGTCATACGCTTCCATCCGGTCCGCCGATCCAAGGCCGAGCAGATCCGCGATCTCCCGGACCGCGCCGACTGTCCGGAGCGCCTCGCGCTGCATCCGTTCCCGGTCGCGCTGGAGCGCGTTAACCGCGTTCTCCCGTGCCATCTCCACCAGTTTCTCCTTCATGCCCCGCTGCGGCACCCGGATCGAAACTTTGCTTCCGCGGCGCTTCGTGAGCCACTCTTCAAGCAGCGCACGCTCCGGCACGTCTTGCTCGAGCATCAGCTCCTTCGGGACGAACGGCGTGCCCGCATAGTACTGGGCGATGAAGTTCCGGAGGATCCGGGCCGGATCGTCGGTGTCCTCCGCGGTCAGGAAGAAATGCTCCCGTCCGATCAGCTTTCCGTCCCGGACGAAAAAGACCTGAGCCACCGCTTCCGTCCGCCCCATCGAGCTGTTGGCTTCCTTCACCGTGTCCGCGGCCAGCGCGATCACGTCGCGGTCGTTGCCGTCAGATCCGGTGATCTTCTGTCTTTCCCCGATCACGCGAATGCTCTGAATGAGGTCGCGGCACGCGGCGGCTTCCTCATACTGCATCGCCCCGGACGCTTCTTCCATTCGCCGTGTCAGACGGCTGATCTCATCCTTCGTGTTGCCATTGAGAAAGTCAACCGCCTGCTCCACCCGTTTCCTGTAGCTTTCTTCCGGGATATTGCCCTGGCAGGGCGCGTCGCACTGGCCGATGTAATAATTCAGGCAGGGCCGTTCCCGGGCGGGCTGACCGGGCACGATCTGCTTCGAGCAGGAGCGGATGCGGTACAGCCGCCGCACGAGATCGATCATGTCATGCACAGCGCCCGCCGTCGGATACGGGCCGTAGTACTTCGACGCATCCTTCTTCATCCGCCGCGCCATCACGACTCTCGGATACGCTTCGCCCAGCGTCACGCGGATAAACGGATAGCTCTTGTCGTCCTTGAGCATCGTGTTGTACTTCGGCCGGTTCTCCTTAATCAGATTCGACTCGAGCACCAGCGCCTCCAGCTCCGAGTCTGTGACGATATACTCGAAATGATCAATCTGGGACACCATGCGGATCACCTTCGGCGTCTTATTCTTCTGGCTCTGGAAGTACTGCCGCACCCGGTTCCGGAGGTTCACCGCCTTGCCGACATAGATGATCTCATCCTTCGCGTTGTGCATGATATAGACGCCGGGGGCGGCGGGCAGCTTCTTCAGCTCCTCGCTGATTACAAACGGTTCCTCCTCGCTCACTGCTTCTCCCTTCTGACGCTTTCACCGTCTGATACGGCTTCAGCCCGTCCGCCGCGGTTCCCCGCGGCGGACGGGCTGATTCGGTCTCACTGTCATGTCACGGTTCTTTCAGATCTTCCGGATGGAATCCCAGAAATCCTGGTCCTCCGGCTCTCCGTCTTCCCCGGATCCGTTCGCTTCCGCCCTGTTCCCGGGGGCCTCTTCCGTTTCCGGCTCTGGTCCGGACTCATCCCGTTCTTCGGATCGTTCGGCTTCTTCCTGCGTCCGGCGGCGTTCCTCGACCACCGCCTTCACACTCGCCGCCAGTTCCTCCTCGGTCGAGCGCACAGCGGCTTCCGGAGACTCAGCCGGCTCCTCCGTCTCTGCGGTCCGTTCCGGCTCCTCGTCCGGCTCTGCGTCCGCATCCTCCGGATCCGGATGATGACCGGTCTCCGGCACCGGCATTTTCTCCTCCGGCCCTGCCTGATCTTCCGTGCCCGGCTCCGGCACGTCATTCCGCTGCTCTCCCGGAGCGTTTCCTGCGGTCTGCGATTCAGCACGGTTCTCCGGCGCCGGCGCTTCGTTCACAGCCCCGGCACCGTCACTCTTCTGCCCGGCTTCCGCCGTTTTCTCAGCCTGCTCCGGAGAGCCCGGCTCTCCGCCGTCATCCGCCGGTCCGTCGGGATCCGGGATTCCCTCGCACTCCCGGTAGATCCGCATGAATTCCTTCCCGGTGATCGTCTCCCTCTCGATGAGGAAGGCGGCGATGCGGTCCATCGTCTTCCGGTGCGCCCTGAGAAGGGCCAGTGACTGGTCATACGAGCGCTTCAGCAGCGCCATCACCTCGTGGTCGATCTCCGTCGCCGTCTCGTCGCCGCAGTTCAGCACCGCGCGGCCGTCCAGATACTGGCTTTCCTGAGAGGCGAGCCCCATCAGCCCGAACTTCTCGGACATGCCGTACTGTGTGATCATCGCACGCGCGATGGCCGTCGCCTGCTCGATGTCGTTGGCGGCACCCGTCGTCACAGTATCGAAGACGATCTCCTCGGCCGCCCGTCCGCCCAGCGCCACCACAAGCCGGGCCTCCAGCTCCTTCTTCGTGCTGAGGAATTTTTCCTCCTCCGGAACCTGCATGACGTAGCCGAGCGCGCCCATCGTGCGGGGAATGATCGTGATTTTCTGAACCGGCTCCGCGTTTTTCTGAAGAGCCGTGAGCAGCGCGTGCCCCACTTCATGGTACGAGACGATCCGGCGTTCCTCTTTTCCGAGGATCCGGTCCTTCTTCTCCTTGCCTACGAGTACAATCTCGACCGCGTCCTGCAGATCCTTCTGAGAGACAGCCCTGCGTCCGTTTTTGACCGCGAGAATCGCCGCCTCGTTGATCATGTTGGCAAGATCGGAACCGACGGCGCCGCCTGTGGCCAGCGCGATGGCGTCGAGATCCACCGTGTCGTCCATCGCCACATCCTTCGCGTGCACCTTGAGAATCGCGACGCGGCCTTTGAGATCCGGCCGGTCCACAATAATCCGCCGGTCGAAGCGGCCCGGACGAAGCAGCGCGGGATCCAGCACCTCCGGCCGGTTCGTCGCCGCCAGAATCAGAAGTCCCTTCGAGGAGTCAAATCCGTCCATTTCCGCGAGGAGCTGATTCAGCGTCTGCTCCCGCTCGTCATTTCCGCCGAACCGGCCGCTGTCTCTCGTCTTGCCGATGGCGTCAATCTCATCGATGAAGATGATGCAGGGGGCGTTCTTCTTCGCCTCCTCAAAAAGATCACGGACCCGGCTCGCTCCGACGCCGACAAACATCTCGACAAATTCGGAGCCGGACAGCGAGAAAAACGGAACGTTCGCCTCCCCGGCAACCGCTTTCGCCAGCAGGGTTTTGCCGGTGCCCGGAGGGCCGACCAGAAGCGCGCCCTTCGGCAGCTTCGCGCCGATCTCCACGTAGCGGCCCGGATTGTGCAGGAAGTCCACCACTTCCTGAAGGCTCTCCTTCGCTTCATCCTCGCCGGCCACGTCCTTGAACGTCACGCCGGTGTTCTTTTGAACATAGGATTTGGCCCTGCTTTTTCCGATGTTCATCATCCCGCCGCCGCGGTTCATGCGCCCCATCAGAATATTCATGAGCACGAGGAAGAAGATGAACGGGATCAGGAAGCTGAGCAGTGTTTCCAGCACTCCCATCGCAACGCTGTTCGCCTTCTTTTCAAAGGTGACGCCCGCCTTCTCCAGCCGGGTCGTCAGCGCGGTGACATCCTCCGTCCTCGTCGTGTAGTACTTCACAATCACAGGTGATCCGGAGGCAGATTTCGGCGTGATATCAATGGTGTCCGTGTTGATCACGACCTTCCTGACCTCGCCGCTGTCCAGCATCCTGATAAACTCGTCATACGAGATCTTTCTCGACGACGAATCGGCGAACAGCCCGGAAAACAGGCTCATACAGAGCATGCTGACGAGGATGCATACCAGAAGGATCAGAAGAGACTGTCTGTTGTTCCGGTTGCCGCCCCCGCGAGGCTGCTGGTTATTCTGATTGTCCATAACTCTCCTTTGCTTCTCCGGGCCCCGGAGTCATCATCCCGCCGGTTCCGTTTCCTGGATCATGTCAGCAGATCCGGATAACGTGTCAGCGCCGCCGCGTAGAAATTTCCGAGGGCCGACTGTTCGTCCGTCTCCCCCTTAAAGTACGGAAGGTAGGAAGCCTCCAGAATCTGCTTCAGCCCGTCGTCATAGTCTGTCCTGTGCTCGACGCTGACCTTTCCGGCCGCCCTCAGCCAGATACCGAACGGGTTCTCGCCTCCGAGAACCGCGTTTGTCAGCGTCCGGTCCGAGGCGGCCTGCTCCATCACGCTCCGGTTGTTGACCGCGATTCCGGTCCGGGTCAGCATATCCATCATGCTTTCCTCACCGGTTGTCAGCGTCTGCATCACCCGTTTCGTCAGTTCTTTGTTGTCGCTCCCTGCGGCTGCGCACAGCCATGAGGCGCCGTCGAGACAGCTGCCCGGACCGCCGGTTACCGCCCAGTCGCCGGCCTTTCCGCTGTCCGTTCCGGCAAGTGTTGTACGGATCTCCGCCGGCGTCAGACAGAATCCGAAGACCCTGCTGTTCTTCGCCATATCGGCGACCCACTCCTCCGAGCCCCGTTCCGTCCCGTGCACATATCCCTTCTCCGCATCAGATCGGGTTCTGCGGATCCATTCCACAACCGCGTCATCAAAACGGAGGGCATTTTCCTCATCCACCCACGGGGCGGACGCTTCCGCTGCACAGATGTCATAAAATTCCATCCATGAGGAATACATCTGATATCCCGACGTCTTCATTTTAGCCGCCGTCTGCTCAAAGGCATCCCAGTTCTGCACAGCGGCCCCGACTCTGGAGGGATCGTCCGTACCGAGCACCTCCTTCGCGATGGAACGTCGGTAAACCCAGGCGCACACCGGCAGCTCATACGTCACGGCTCTCTGCTCTCCGTCCGCCCCCTTTGCCAGCGTGCGAAGCGGCTCGAACTGGCTGACGAGATCGCTCTCCGACAAACCGATTTCCCCGGCCGTCATCGCGACCTCCTGATCGCCCTGACAGTACTTGGGCAGCAAATTCGTTCCGACCGTGAACAGGTCGATCCGGTCCTCCGCGTTCAGCTCGTCTACGCGGCTCAGTTCTTGGTCGAGATACGCCTGATATTCCTCATCAGGCGCATTCAGGACCGTCCAGTCGATCTCAATCTCCCCGATGGCTCCCTTGAGTCTCGTGACTCGCGAGGCTTTTTCTCTGACTTTTTCCCCTCCGTCCTTATATCCGGCGATCTGAGCGCCGAACCGTTCCGGAAGCGTCATGTCCTGACAGACAATCCGGTAATGCGAGCCCTGAGGATGGAGAACCTCCGTCAGATCCGGCACGCCGGGAGGCGCCTCCGCCTCCGAATCGACTGAGGCGGAATCGGCTGCATCCAGTCCCTCTTTCCGGGAAACAGCCGTCCAGTCCGCTGCAGAGGCGCGGGCCGGGGAAGGGAAGAGCGCCGCAGCGCAAACCGCAAGAAACAGGGCTGATCCGGTGCACAGCATATGTCTTCCAGTCAAGCAAACGCCTCCCTTCCCATCCGCATAAATCGAATCCATTATGACACGGAGAGCCGGAAAACTCAACCGCGGTCGGACACACCGGGTGTCCCGGGAACTGCAAAAGGGCCGGCACTGCGTGCCGACCCTCCGTTTCGTTATGCTTTTTCCGATTTATACCAGCTCGAGCAGAACCTTCATCGCGCCGTCTCCGGGACGCTGGGCGATCTTCACGATTCTCGTGTAGCCGCCGTTGCGCTTCTCGTACTTCGGAGCGATCTCGTCAAACATCTTCTGGGCGAGATCAATCTTCTTCGTGCCTTTCTTGCGGCCTTTGCCCGCGGTCGGAACCTCAACGACCGGATAGAACACCCGGTTCATCTTCCGTCTTGCGTGCAGTCTGGACGGAGCGTCCTTCTTGATTTCCTTCTGCTCCTCGAGGTAGACGGTGACCTTTCTGCCGTCCTTCTCTTCCTTCACCCGCTTGCCCTCCGCGTCCTTCTGCGGAACCTTCGCGGTGACCGTCACGGTTTCGAAATTGTCCTTCTCCCTGACAGCGAGTGCGATCAGCCCTTCCGCGATCCTCGAAACTTCCTTCGCCTTGGACTCGGTGGTGACGATTTTTCCGTGATAGATCAGGCTTGTGACCTGGCTGCGAAGAAGCGCCTTTCTCTGAGCGGTTGTTCTGCTGAGTTTTCTGTAACCTGACATGTTTCTTATCCTCCTCATGCGGCGCGCGGCGCCATGCTCTTCGGTCTTACTGACGCCGCGTGAAAAGCCGTGATTGTTCCGATATCGCACCGGCGGTCATCCGGCGCGCATCTGCTGATATCATTCGCCTGAGCGGGCCGCTCAGGCCTCCTCGCTCTCCCGGAGGGAAAGCCCGAGCTCCTTGAGCTTGGCGAGAACCTCCTCAAGGGACTTCCGTCCGAGATTTCGAACCTTCATCATATCCTCCGGCGTCCGGCTGCAAAGCTCTTCCACCGTGTTGATGCCGGCTCTCTTGAGGCAGTTGTAGGAACGGACGGAAAGCTCAAGCTCATCGATATTCATCTCGAGAGCCTTCTCCTTCTCGTCGTTCTCCTTCTCACTCATGATCTCCGCGGTTCTGGCCGTATCCGTCAGATCGATGAACAGCTTGAGATGCTCGCTGAGCACCTTCGCCGCCAGACTGACCGCCTCCTCGGGGCTGAGCGTACCGCGTGTCCAGACATCAAGGGTCAGCTTGTCGAAATCGGTCTGCTGGCCGACACGCGTATTCTCCACATTCATGTTCACGCGGTCGATCGGCGTGTAGATCGCATCCACGGCGATCTCTCCGATCGGCTGGTCGCTCTTCTTGCCCTTGTCAGCGCTGACGTAGCCCCGGCCCTTCGTGATCGTCATTTCCATATTCAGCTTGCTGTTCGGACCGCCGTCCAGCGTCGCGATCACCTGATCCGGGTTCATGATTTCGATGTCAGAATCGACCTGAATGTCGGACGCTCTGACCACGCCTTCGCCCTCATACTCAATGTAGGCTGTCTTCGGCTCATCCGTCTCGGACGTATTCCGGATCGCAAGCGATTTGAGATTCATGATAATCTCGGACACGTCTTCCTTAACGCCAGGGATCGGACTGAATTCATGAAGCACACCGTCGATCTTCACCCGGCTGACAGCCGCACCCGGGAGCGAGGAGAGCATGATTCTGCGAAGCGAATTGCCAAGCGTCGTGCCGTAGCCGCGCTCAAGCGGCTCCACGACGAACCGGCCGAAACGCTTGTCGGGTGACAGCTCCTCGATCGTAATCTTCGGTTTATTAAAATCGAACACTTGAATCCCTCCTTAAGGATAATAAGTGACTTTTGAAGGGTGCCAGAAATGACAGACAACAGGCGGCCGGAACCGTTTCCCGAAAATCGGGACACGGCGGTCCGGCTGCCCGGTTCGATTACTTGGAATACAGCTCGACGATGCGCATCTCATCAACCGGCACATCGATGACTTCTCTGGTCGGCGCGTCCTTGACCGTACCTTCCAGCTTCTCCGGATCCGCCTCGAGCCAGTCCGGAACCGCTCTGCCGGATGTAGCCGCCAGAATGCCGTTCTCAGCTCTGTAGCGCGGAGAGGATTTCTTGCTCTCCTTGATCTCGACCTTGTCGCCGGCCTTCACCTGATAGGACGGAATGTTGACAAGCTTTCCGTTGACCAGCACATGTCTGTGGTCGACGATCTGACGTGCCTCTCTTCTCGTTCTCGCGAAGCCGAGACGGAAGATCACGTTGTCGAGGCGCATCTCCAGAAGACGCATCAGGTTCTCGCCGGTCATGCCTTCCATCCGGTCCGCCTTCTCGTAATAGTTGCGGAACGGCTTCTCAAGCACGCCGTAGATGAACTTCGCCTTCTGCTTCTCACGAAGCTGGACGCCGTATTCAGAGACCTTTCTGCTGGATCTCTTCAGTTCTCTGTTGGATTTCTTATCGATACCGAGATATGTCGGCTCAAGTCCGAGTGATCTGCATCTCTTGAGGACAGGTGTTCTGTTAACTGCCATCTTATTTATGGACCTCCTAAATTCGTACCTGCGGTTATTTCCATCTGCGGGTCCGCCGGCTCACCGGCGTCCCGGTCCGTGTCCGAACGGTTTCAAGCGCTGTCATGGAAGACAGCCGGGAATCAGACGCGTCTCCTCTTCGGCGGGCGGCAGCCGTTGTGCGGCACCGGTGTGCAATCCTCAATGGAGAGAACCTGCAGTCCGGCCGCGGAAAGCGCACGGATCGCTGCTTCTCTTCCTGAACCCGGTCCCTTGACGAAAACATCAACCGTCTTCAGACCGTGAACCAGCGCTGCCTTCGTCGCTGTCTCAGCCGCCATCTGCGCTGCGTAGGGAGTAGATTTCCTTGAACCGCGGAAGCCCAGGCCGCCTGCGGAAGCCCAGGAGAGTGCATTTCCCTGCGCATCCGTCAGTGTCACGATCGTATTATTGAAGGATGACTGAATATGAGCCTGTCCATGTTCAACGTTTTTTCTGACACGGCGCTTGCTTGCCGCCGTCTTCTTCGTATTCTTGTTAGCTGCCATAAAAACTAACCTACTTTCCTTTCTGGAATCCCGATTCTATCGAATGAATAATTTACTTCTTCTTGTTCGCAACCGTACGCCTCGGTCCTTTGCGCGTACGGGCGTTGTTCTTTGTGTTCTGGCCGCGGACCGGCAGACCTTTTCTGTGACGGATGCCTCTGTAGCATCCGATTTCCTGCAGACGCTTGATATTCATCGCCACTTCACGGCGGAGATCACCTTCGACCGTGCAGGTTCTGTCCATCACGTCCTTGATCTTGCCGACTTCCTCATCGGTCAGATCACGGACTCGCGTATCCGGATTGACACCGGCTTCCGCAAGAATCTTGTTGGATGTGGTGCGGCCGATTCCATAAATATAGGTCAGTCCGATCTCCACACGCTTGTCTCTCGGTAAATCCACTCCAGCTAAACGAGCCATTGTGTTTCCTCCTTGCAATATACCTGATGATGTAGTGATACCCCTTGCGGGTGTCCTAATTGGGGTTCCGGGGATATCGGAACCCAGCCGTGACTGATGCTCATCATTTCGACAGCTTCCGGGAAATGCAGCCGTCCGCCGTCCCGTCACGGCCTTTCCGGTGAAATGACGCACCGGTATTAAGCACTATATATCGGCCAAAAGCCGTCATCCGAAGGAGACGCCCATTTCGCTGATCTATAGTCAACAGCCTGAGCAGCCGCGCTCGCAGACTGTTATGCGCTTAAATAATGAAGATATACGACAGGCATCAGCCCTGTCTCTGTTTGTGCTTCGGATTCTCGCAGATAATGCGGATCGATCCCTTTCTCTTGATTACCTTGCACTTCTCGCACATCGGCTTTACTGAAGATCTGACCTTCATGACGAACCTCCTTTTCTGTTTTTTCGCGCACGAATACCCAAAAAGCGCGATATATATAATATCACGCTTTTTGGGCAGATGCAATCCGTTTTTTCATTTAAATCAGAACCCGGCGCCGTACATAACCGGGATATCCGGTCCCTTACTTGTCTCTCCAGATGATCCGGCCCTTGTCGAGATCATACGGCGAGAGCTCGATCGTGACCTTGTCCCCCGGAAGGATCCTGATGAAATTCATTCTCAGCTTCCCGCTGATATGAGCCAGCACGACATGCTTGTTCTCCAGCTCTACCCGGAACATGGCGTTTGGCAGCTTTTCCAGCACTCTGCCCTCGACTTCGATCGCATCGGACTTTGCCATTTGCTTGTACTCCTCCTCGTTTAATCGTTCATGCATGCATCGTTCGGATCAGTTCACGTTCATCGAAGCCGGTGCATGTAAGCAGCTCCGGGTCTCCGTCCGTGATCAGAACGGTATTTTCGTAGTGGGCAGAAGGCTCCCGGTCGGCGGTTCTGACAGTCCACCCGTCGCTCATCCACTCGATTTCCTTTGTGCCGAGATTGATCATCGGCTCAATCGCGAGGACCATGCCGGGCACCAGCAGGATTCCTCTTCCCTTCTGACGGTAGTTCGGGATCTGCGGCGGCTCGTGAAGATGCGTTCCGATCCCATGCCCGCAAAGCTCCTCAACGACACCGTACCCCCGCTCTGCGGCATACGCCCCGATCGCGGCCGAGATCTCGTAAAGATGATGGCCGGCACGGGCGAAGCGCATTCCCTCAAAGAAGCTCATCCGGGTATCCTCGACGAGCCGTTCCGTCTCGGTTGCGGCGCGTCCGACAATCCATGTCCGCGCCGCGTCGGAGTGGTAGCCCTTCCAGATGAGTCCTGCGTCAAGGGATACGATGTCTCCCTCCTTCAGTATCCTGTCATCAGACGGAATCCCGTGAACCACCTCGTCATTGACGGAGACGCAGATCGAGGCGGGATATCCGTCATAATCAAGAAAATTCGGAACACCCCCGAATTCTCTGATCTTACGGTCCCCAGCGCGATTGATCTCCGCTGTTGATACCCCCGGCCTGATCATGGCATGCAGAGCCTGATGAACCAGTTCAAGCAAATGGCCCGATTCGCGCATCAGCGCGATTTCTTCATCGGTTCGGATCACAACGGGCATCTTATTCACCCAGCTTCTCCAGAATCGCGCTGAATACGTCGTCCATGGACTGCGTGCCGTCTACTGTGACGAGAACCTTCTTATCCTTATAATAGTCAATCAGCGGCTGCGTCTGGGCGTGATAAACATCGAGACGATTCTTAACAGTCTCCGGACGGTCATCATCCCGGAGCACCAGCTTTCCGCCGCAGCGGTCGCAGACATCCTCTTTCTTCGGCGGATTGTAGACGACATGATAGGTCGCCCCGCAGGAAACACAGGCTCTCCTTCCGCCCATGCGGGAAATGATATGCTCGTCAGGCACCTCAATGTCGACAGCGAAATCGATCGGTGTTCCGGCCTTTCTCACTGCCTCGTCAAGCGCCTCGGCCTGCGGGATCGTGCGCGGGAATCCATCCAGAATGAAGCCTTCCCCGCAGTCCGGCTGCGCGATACGGTCCGCTACGAGATCGCAGACAAGTTCGTCCGGCACGAGCTCTCCGGCATCCATATAGCTCTTAGCCTTTTTGCCCAGTTCCGTTCCGTTCTTGATGTTCGCCCGGAAGATGTCGCCGGTTGAAATATGCGGGATCCGGAAACGTTCGGCCACTCTGGCAGCCTGCGTTCCCTTGCCGGCGCCCGGGGCTCCTAGCATGATCAGTCTCATTCGAACCTCCTCTTCTGTCGGAATGACACTTATATAAGTCAAACCCGGGGAACGCCCGCCGCAGCGGGCGTTCCCCGGAATGATCCCGTTATTCGCTCAAAAATCCCTTGTAGTTGCGCACGACCATCATGGATTCAATCTGCTTGACGGTCTCCAGAAGGACACCGACAATAATGATGATCGAGGTGCCGCCGAATGACACGCTCGCTCCGAACAGGCCGTTGAAGACGAACGGAATCACAGCGACGATCGTCAGGCCGACCGCTCCGATGAAGATGATATAGTTCAGAATCTGCGTCAGATAGTCAACCGTCGGCTTACCCGGACGGATGCCGGGGATAAAGCCGCCCTGCTTCTTCATGTTGTCCGCCACCTCAAGCGGATTGAAGGTGATCGATGTGTAGAAGTAGGCAAAGAAAATGACGAGCACAATATAGATCGCGACACCGATGGTATACACCGGACGGGTCCGGTCGAACCAGTTGCTCTCGCTCAGGATGCCAAGCACAGTGCCCGCCCAGCCGCCGACATTGGATTTGCCCATGAACGTGGCAATGATGCCGGGGAAGGACATGATGGATGAGGCGAAGATGACAGGAATCACGCCCGCTGTGTTGATCTTCAGCGGAATATGCGTGCTCTGCCCGCCGATCATCCGGCTTCCGGCCGTCTTTCTGGAATACTGCACCGGAATATGCCTCTGAGCACCGTCAAGCACGACGACCATCACGACCATTGCAATCAGAATGACGGCGATGATCAGGATCGCAAGCGCGGCTCTCGCGACGGTCTTGCCAGAAACAAAGGTTTCATAAAGGCTCGTGAGATCCTGGGGGACACGGGAGAGAATGTTGATGACAAGGACCATGGAAATACCGTTGCCCACGCCCTTTTCCGTCATCTGCTCGCCGACCCACATCAGGTAGCAGGAGCCTGCTGTGAGGCATACCACAACTGTGAATGCCTTCGCGAAATTCATATTCGGGATAAGTCCCTGATTACCGAAGCCGACAGCCATTGCGACGGATTCGAACAGTGAAAGACCGACTGTCAGGTAGCGTGTGATCGCTACCAGCTTCTTTCTTCCGTCCTCGCCGTCGCGCTGCATCTCTTCAAGTGCGGGGATCGCGATCGTAAGAAGTTCAACGATAATGGATGCAGTGATGTAAGGCGTAATCGACAGAGCCAGAATCGACATGCTCGAGAAAGAGCCGCCGGTGAACGCGTCAAAGAAATTGAACGCGTCACCAGCATTCTGCTTGAACCATGACTCGAAGTAGCTGCTGTTCACGCCCGGAACCGGAATCTGGGAGCCTATTCTGATGATGACCAGGCACAGGAGAACAAATCCGAGCCTGTGCCGTATATCCTTCACTTTGAAAGCGTCAATCATCTTTTTGAACATCTCAGATCACCTCGACTGTACCGCCTGCCGCCTCGATTTTGCTCTTCGCGCTCCCGCTCACCGCGTTGACCTTCACGGTCAGTTTCTTCGTCAGCTCGCCACCGCCGAGAATCTTGACGCCGTCCACGATTTTCGAAACCGCACCGCTCTCGATAAGGAGCTTCGGGGTCACCTCTGTTCCGTCCTCAAAACGGTTCAGAACATCCACGTTGATTGCAGTGATGACCTTGGTGTTTCTGTTCGTGAAGCCTCTCTTCGGAAGGCGTCTGTACAGAGGCATCTGACCGCCTTCAAAGCCCGGTCTCGGCGCGCCGGAACGTGCCTTCTGGCCCTTGTGGCCTTTGCCTGCCGTCTTGCCGTTGCCGGATCCGTGACCGCGGCCTCTGCGGAAGTTGTCATTCATCCGGGAGCCTTCCGCCGGTGATAAATTAGATAAATCCATACTCGTACCTCCCCAGTTATTCGACTTCTTCAACCTTGACAAGATAGCCGATCTTCGCCAGCTGTCCGCGTGTTGCGGCGTTATCCGGAAGAATGACGCTGGAGTTGAGCTTATGGAAGCCCATGGACTCAACGATCTTCTTATTCTTCGGGACCGCGCCGATGGTGGATTTCACAAGTGTGATCTTTAATTTCTTATCTGCCATGTCTGCCTCCTCACGCCAGAATCTCTTCGACGGTCTTGCCGCGAAGACGAGCGACTTCCTCAGGCGTCTTGATCTGCTTCAGACCGGCGAGCGTAGCGAATACCACATTCTGCTTGTTGTTGGAGCCCAGGGACTTCGTACGAATGTTCGTGATGCCCGCGAGCTCGATGACCGCACGGGCCGGGCCGCCGGCGATGACGCCGGTACCTTCCGGAGCTCTCTTGAGGAGCACGGTCGCTCCGCCGTATTTCCCGATGTTGTCATGCGTGACGCTCTTGAAATCCGTCCGGGCAACCGTGATCATATGCTTCATGGCATCTTCCTTGCCCTTGCGGATCGCTTCCGGAATTTCAGCCGCCTTGCCAAGTCCGGCGCCTACATGGCCGTTTCCGTCGCCGACGACGACCAGAGCCGAGAACCGCATGTTGCGACCGCCCTTTACGACCTTCGTGACACGCTTGATCGCAACGACTCTGTCTTCCATGCCGTTGTCGTCTTTGTCTCTTCTTCTATCCTCGTTTGCTCTCATCTGATTATCCTCTCCTGTTAGAACTCAAGGCCGGCTTCTCTGGCCGCGTCCGCCAACGCCTTGACCTTGCCCTGATAGATGAACCCGCCGCGGTCAAAGACGACTTTCTTGATTCCGGCCTGTACAGCCTTCTCGCCGATGACCTTGCCGACCTTGGCAGCTGCTTCCACATTGTCTGTGTAAGTGAGTCCGTCCTTGACATCCGCCTGGAGAGTGGAGGCGGACACAAGCGTCCTGCCCTCGCTGTCATCGATAATCTGCGCATACATATGCTTGTTGCTGCGGAACACGGCCAGTCTCGGACGTTCAGCCGTGCCGCTGATGTAGTAACGCAGTCTGCTGTGCTTCTTCACGCGAAGTGCGCTTCTTGAACGTTTGTTAATCATATGTCATGCTCTCCTTTCTTTATTTTTTACCGGTCTTACCGACTTTGCGGCGGATCACCTCATAGTCGTACTTGATGCCTTTGCCCTTGTACGGCTCCGGAGCTCTCTTGGAACGGATCTCCGCGGCATACTGACCGACCTGCTCCTTGCTGATGCCGGAGACGATGATCTTGTTGCCGTCAACCTTGGACTCAAGACCTTCCGGATCGGTCATTTCGACCGGATGGCTGTATCCAAGAGAAAGGACGAGCTTTTTGCCCTGCTTCTGTGCCTTGTAGCCGACACCGTTGACTTCCAGTGTCTTCGTGTAGCCTTCGCTGACACCGACGACCATGTTGTGGATGAGCGCACGGGTGAGACCGTGGAGTGCCTTGGTCTCCTTCTTGTCATCCGGTCTGGTGACGACAACCTCATTTTCCTTCTGCTCGATCGTGAGCTGCGGAACAAAGGTTCTCTCCAGCGACCCCTTCGGTCCCTTCACGGTGACCGTGTTGCCTTCCTTAATTTCGACAGTGACGCCGGCCGGGATAACGACCGGAAGCTTGCCGATTCGTGACATATTTCTATCCTCCTGACTTAGATTGTCCGGGGAGCGTCTGCCGCCCCTCTGTTTTCAGTCAGCGTATGCTGATATCCGGTTTGAATTACCAGATGTACGCAAGCACCTCGCCGCCGACATTCTGCTTTCTTGCCGCCTTGTCCGTCATCACGCCCTTGCTGGTGGAAATGATGGCTGTACCAAGCCCGCCAAGCACCTTCGGAAGGTTCTCGCTGTCTGCGTAGATCCGGAGACCGGGCTTGGAGATCCTCTTCAGGCCGGAGATGATCTTCTCGTTCTTGTCCGCGCCGTACTTCAGCGTGATCCTGATCACCCGCTGAACGCCTTCGCCGACAATATCGTACTTTGCGACATAGCCTTCGTCAACAAGAATGTCAGCAATGGAAAGCTTCATCTTTGACATCGGGACATCGACTGTATCATGCTTTGCAGTATTGGCGTTACGGATTCTCGTAAGCATATCTGCGATAGGATCGTTCGTCGTCGTCATTCTTATGACTCTCCTTTCGTTTATTCTTTACCAGGATGCTTTCTTCACGCCCGGAATCTCGCCCTTGTAGGCAAGCTCACGGAAGCAGATACGGCAGATCCCGTACTTCTTCAGAACGGAATGCGGGCGTCCGCAGATTCTGCAGCGTGTATATTCTCTGGTAGAGAACTTCGGCTTTCTGGCCTGCTTTAACTTCATCGATTTTTTAGCCATATTCTATCTCCTTACTTGGCAAACGGCATATTGAATAACCGGAGCAGTTCCTTCGCTTCCTCGTCCGTCTTGGCTGTCGTGACGAAGATGATATCCATTCCGCGGACCTTGTCGACCTTGTCGTACTCGATTTCCGGGAAGATGAGCTGTTCCTTGATGGCTAATGCATAATTGCCGCGTCCGTCGAAGGAATCCGGGCTGACACCGTGGAAGTCGCGGACCCGCGGAAGAGCCAGGTTGATCAGACGGTCGGCGAAGTTGTACATTCTCTCGCCGCGAAGCGTGACCTTGCAGCCGATCGGCATGCCGGCACGGATCTTGAAATTGGCGATGGACTTCTTCGCCTTGGTACGGATGGCCTTCTGGCCGGTGATGGTCTCCATGTCCGCGACAGCCGCGTCAAGCAGCTTCGCGTTCTCCTTGGCTTCGCCGACGCCCATATTGACGACGATCTTGACCAGCTTCGGGATCTCCATCGGATTCTTGTACTCGAATTTCTTCTGCATTGCGGCAGCGATCTCGCTGTCGTACTGTTCTTTCAGTCTGCTCAAGCTCCTGGCCTCCCTTCTCACTCGATCGTCTCGCCGGTAGACTTGGCGAAGCGGACCTTTTTGCCGTCCTCATAGCGGAACCCGACGCGTGTCGGCTTTCCTTTGTGCAGATACATGACGTTGGAAACGTCGATCGGGGCTTCCTTGTTGACAATGCCGCCCTGCTGATTCTGCGCGCTGGGCTTCTGATGCTTGGTCACCATGTTGACGCCCTCGACGACGACTCTGTTCTTCTTGACGTTGACGGAAAGTACCTTGCCTTCCTTGTCCTTGTCTTTGCCGGTGATGACCTTGACGGTATCACCTTTTTTGATCTTTAAAGATGCCATCTATGAGGTTCCTCCTTATAACACTTCCGGAGCAAGAGAAACAATCTTCATGAACTGCTTCTCGCGGAGCTCACGGGCCACCGGTCCAAAGATACGGGTTCCTCTCGGGGTGTTGTCGTCCTTGATGATGACGGCTGCATTCTCATCAAACTTGATGTAGGAACCGTCCTTTCTGCGTGCGCCGTGCTTCGTGCGGACCACGACCGCGCGGACGACATCGCCCTTCTTTACAACGCCTCCGGGTGTTGCATCTTTGACCGTGGCAACGATGGTATCACCGATATACGCATATCTTCTTGTCGAACCGCCGTTGACACGGATGCAGAGGATTTCCTTCGCACCGGTATTATCGGCGACCTTCAGTCTGGTTTCCTGCTGAATCATACTAAGAATCCTCCCGAAATCACTTGATTTTCTCGACTACCTGTACAAGTCTCCATCTCTTGTCCTTGGAGAGCGGTCTGGTCTCCATGACCTTCACGGTGTCGCCGATATTGCACTCGTTCTTCTCGTCATGAGCCTTGAGCTTGTAGGTCTTCTTCACAATCTTCTTGTAGAGCGGATGCTGCACATGATCCTCGATGGCGACAACGATGGTCTTGTCCATCTTGTTGCTGACGACCTTGCCCACGCGCGTCTTTCTAAGGTTTCTTTCTTCCATCGATTATGCCTCCTTTACGGACTGCTGTGCAATGACAGTCTGGATTCTGGCAATGTTCCTGCGGACTTCCCTGATTCTGGCTGTATTGTCAAGCTGATTCGTCGCGTTCTGGAATCTCAGGTTGAAGAGCTCCTTCTTCGCTGCGACGAGCTCCTCGTTCAGCTCATTTGCAGACTTTGTTCTCAGTTCCTCTACATACTTGCTGTTCTTCGTCATGCCTCTTCACCGCCTTCTTCGACCGGTGCAGCCGCGGATGCGGGTGCGCTTTCTTCATTCTGGCTGTTAAGCTGTTCCCTCGAGCAGATCTTGCAGGTGCACGGCAGCTTGTGCATCGCGAGACGCAGAGCCTCCTTCGCGTCAGCCTCGGCGACATCCGCGATCTCGAAAAGGACACGGCCCGGCTTGACGACCGCTACCCAGTAATCGACAGCGCCCTTACCGGAACCCATTCGGGTCTCAGCCGGCTTTGCCGTCACAGGCTTGTCCGGGAATACATCGATCCAGACCTTGCCGCCGCGCTTCAGATAACGGGTCAGCGCCACACGGGCAGCTTCAATCTGGTTGGACTTCAGCCAGCACGGCTCGGTGGCCACAAGACCGAACTCGCCGTAGGCGATTCTGGTTCCCCTGGTCGGCTTTCCTCTCATGGAACCGCGCATCTGCTTTCTGTGCTTTACTCTCTTCGGCATTAACATAATTACTGTTCACTCCCTTCGCCTGCGGACTTTGTCGGAAGGACTTCGCCGTTGTAGACCCACGCTTTCACACCGACCTTGCCGTACTGCGTATCCGCCTCTGCAAAGCCGTAGTCGATATCAGCGCGAAGCGTCTGCAGCGGAATGGTGCCCTCGCTGTAGGTTTCCTTGCGTGCGATATCCGCACCGCCGAGACGGCCGGCCACGGAAGTTTTCACACCCTTGGCCCCCGCGCGCAGCGTTCTCTGCATCGTGGACTTCATCGCGCGGCGGAAGGAAATACGGTTCTCGAGCTGAAGCGCGATGTTCTCGGCGACGAGCTGCGCGTCACGGTCCGGACGCTTGATCTCCTTGATGTCGACGAGCACTCTGTGGCCTACCATCCTGGCAAGCTCCGCTCTCAGCTTCTCGATCTCAGCGCCGCCCTTGCCGATGACAAGACCCGGCTTCGCGGTGTAGATCGTAACTTTGACACGATCGGAGGCGCGCTCGATATCGATTTTGGAGACACCGAAGCTGTACAGTCTCTTCTTCAGGAACGTTCTGATCTTGTGATCCTCGACAAGATAATCAGCAAATTCCTTGTCGCCCGCGTACCATTTGGAGCTCCAATCCTTGATCACACCGACACGAAGGCCGTGCGGATTTACTTTCTGACCCATGTAAGTCCTCCTTTACTTCTCATCCAGAACAACCGTGATGTGGCTGGTGCGCTTCAGGATACGGTACGCGCGGCCCTGAGCCCTCGGCTGGATTCTCTTCATCGTCGTCGCCCGGCCGGCATAGCACTCCGCGACATAAAGGTTGCTGCGGTTCATGCCGTTGTTGTTCTCTGCGTTCGCCACAGCGGACTCAAGAAGCTTCTTGATCACGCCGGATGCGTAACGCGGGCTGTATTCAAGGATGCCGAGCGCGGTCTCCACATCTTTCCCGCGGATCGCGTCCAGAACAAAGCAGGCCTTCTGGACGGACATTCTGGCGTGGGAAAGACGGGCAGACGGTCTCGTCTCTCTCTTTGTTTCGTTTCTCTCCCGCTTAATCTGGGATCTGTGTCCTTTTGCCATGATAAATCTCCTTTCGAATCAGTCTTACCTGACAGATGTCCTGGACTCGGTCTTGGCATGGCCTCTGTACGTTCTGGTTGCAACGAACTCGCCCAGCTTATGGCCGACCATGTCCTCTGTCACATAGACCGGAACATGCTTTCTGCCGTCATGAACTGCAAATGTATGTCCCACGAAACTCGGGAAGATCGTCGAACGGCGGGACCAGGTCTTGATGACCGCCTTGTCGCCGCTGGCGTTAAGAGCATCCACCTTCTTGAGCAGATAGGCGTCTGCGAAAGGTCCTTTCTTCAGTGAACGTGCCATGTTTCTCCTCCTTATTTACCAGCCGTACCGGCGCCCTTGCCGTTTCTTCTTCTCACGATCAGCTTATCGGACTGCTTCTTATGCGGTCTCGTCTTGTAGCCCAGAGCCGGCTTGCCCCACGGCGTGCACGGACCCGGACGTCCGACAGGAGCCTTACCTTCGCCGCCGCCGTGCGGATGGTCGTTCGGGTTCATGACAGAACCGCGGACCGTCGGACGGATACCCATATGTCTCTTGCGGCCGGCCTTGCCGATGTTGATCAGGTTGTGGTCGCCGTTTCCTACGGAGCCGATGGTGGCACGGCACTCGATCGGAACCATTCTCATTTCGCCGGAGGGAAGACGAAGCGTGGCGTATCCGCCTTCCTTCGCCATCAGCTGTGCGGCGTTGCCCGCTGCGCGGACCATCTGGCCGCCGCGGCCCGGCTGAAGCTCGATATTGTGGACGAGAGAGCCGACCGGAACCTTCGCGAGCGGCAGGCAGTTGCCGACTCTGACTTCCGCATCCTCTCCGCTGACCACGGTCGCGCCGACCTTCAGTCCTTCCGGAGCGAGGATGTAAGCCTTCTCGCCGTCTTCATAGCAGATCAGCGCGATGTTTGCGGTACGGTTCGGATCGTACTCGATCGCCTTGACGACGGCGTGCATGCCGTCCTTACCGTTGCGTCTGAAGTCAATGATTCTGTATTTTCTTCTGTTTCCGCCGCCGCGGTGCCGGCAGGTGATCTTGCCCTGGTTGTTGCGGCCTGCGTTCTTCTTGAGTGACTCCGTCAGAGATTTCTCAGGCACGGACTTCGTGATCTCGCTGTGATCCGAGCCGGTCATGTTTCTTCTGGACGGTGTATATGGTCTGTAGGATTTGATGCCCATATCCGTTCTCCTTCTTTGGATTTGTTATCGCGCTTCTGATGCGCATATTGTGGTCCGCCGGAAATCAAAGACCGCTGAAGATCTCGATCTCCTTGCTTTCCTCTGTCAGAGTGACAATCGCCTTCTTGACCTTTGCGGTCTTTCCGAACGTTGCGCCTCTGCGCTTCGTCTTGCCGTCAAGATTCATCGTGTTGACACGGCTGACCTTCGTTCCGTCGAACATCTTCTCGACAGCTTCCTTGATCTGGCTCTTGTTGGCATCCGGATGAACGAGGAAGGTGTACTTCTTGTCGGACATCTGGTTCATGCTCTTTTCCGTCACGACCGGCTTCAGAATGACGTCGTAATATTTCAGATCTGCCATTATGCAAACACCTCCTCGATCGTCCTGACCGCGTCCTGAGTCAGAACCAGCTTCTCATACTTCAGGATGTCGTAAACGCTGAGCGTGCCCGCCTGGGACAGTCTCACGTTCGGGAGGTTCCTCGTGGAGAGGAAGACGTTCCGGTCCGCGCCGTTCAGCACGACATAAGCCTTCTCGGCCTTCAGAGCCTTCATGACTCTGACCATGTTCTTCGTCTTGATGTCGTCAAACGCAATCGAATCCACCACGATCAGGTTGCTCTCCTGCAGCTTGGACGTGAGGACGGACTTCAGCGCCGCCCGCTTCTCCTTGCGGTTCATCTTGAAGGAGTAGTCTCTCGGAACCGGAGCGAAGACGACGCCGCCGTGTCTCCACTGCGGAGCGCGGATGGAGCCCTGTCTCGCGTGGCCCGTGCCCTTCTGTCTCCACGGCTTGATGCCGCCGCCGGAAACCTCGGAGCGCGTCTTGGCCTTCTGCGTGCCCTGTCTCATATTTGCCAGATGAAGCACGACCGCCTGATGAACCAGGTTTTCCTTCACCGGTGCCGCGAAGATCTCATCAGAGAGCTCCATCGTACCGACTTCCTGGCCATCCATATTATATACAGATACGTTAGCCATTGTAATTCGTCCTCCTTATCACTTACTCGACTTTACGGTCTCCTTGATCGTCACAAGGCATTTCTTAGCGCCCGGTACGGCGCCCTTGACAAGGAGAAGATTGTTTTCCGCATCCACGCGAACGACCTCGAGGTTCTGGATCGTGATGCGCTTGCTGCCCATATGGCCCGGCATGCCTTTGCCCTTGTAGACACGGCTCGGATCGGAAGAAGTTCCGTTGGAACCCTGATGTCTGTGGAACTTGGAGCCGTGCTTCATCGGTCCTCTGTGCTGGCCGAGTCTCTTGACCGCGCCCTGGAAGCCTTTGCCCTTCGAAACAGCCGTCGCGTCGACATGATCGCCCGCCGCGAAGATATCCGCCTTGACTTCATCGCCCGGCTTCATCTCCTCCGCATTGTCCAGCTTCAGCTCACGGACATAGCGCTTCACGGAAACGCCTGCCTTGTCGAACACGCCCTTTGCCGGCTTGTTGACGAGGCTCTCTCTGATATCTTCGAAGCCGACCTGAACGGCTGAATAACCGTCATTATCCTTCGTCTTGACCTGTGTCACCACACACGGTCCCGCTTCGAGAACGGTGACCGGAGTCAGTGTTCCGTCCCCGTTGAAGATCTGTGTCATGCCGATCTTCTTCGCGAGAATAGCTTTCTTCATCTTGAATCCTCCTTACAGCGGATTACGCTTTCGCGCAATCATTCTAATGGTTTACTTGTTCTTCATCTTGATGTCGATGTAGACACCTGCCGGCATCTCCAGATGAGCCAGTGCATCCACCGTCTTCTGGGTCGGAGCAATGATATCAATCAGTCTCTTGTGCGTTCTCTGCTCGAACTGCTCGCGGCTGTCTTTGTACTTGTGGACAGCGCGGAGGATCGTAACCACTTCCTTCTTTGTCGGAAGCGGGACCGGTCCGCTCACCGTCGCGCCCTGTTTTCTGACCGTTTCGATGATCTTCTGCGCGGACGCGTCCACCAGAGTGTGATCATACGCCTTGAGTGTGATTCTCATTACCTGACTTGCCATAAAAAAAGTCGCCTCCTTTTCGCACTTTTGCGAGTACGACAAGCGGTGACTGTACACATTGCCGGGCGTGTCCTCATCCGACCGGATGAATTCCCCGGATCTTCTTCCTTTCGGAAGATTATCGAGCACAGTGACTTGTCGCCAAGTATCCTTACATGACATTCGCTCCACGGAAAACCTGCAACGTATGTGCAGCAACCTCACGCTTCATCGCTATCATGTCACAGCGTATTCCAGTATACAGGAAACCCCCTGCGATTGCAAGGGGTTTCCGTTCAATCTTTTGCTGTTTTTCCGACGTATCTCTGGCTGCAGGCGTCTTCCGCCTCCTCACAGAAGCTCCGTGTAATCGACGATCGTCACACCTGTGTTCCGGTCCTTTTTGAGATCGGCGTCCGTTCCGCCGTCCTCCTTCACCTCTTCCTCAATCTCCTCGAGCGTGGGACGCTTCACTTTACGGAAGCGGCTGCCGTCGTCCGGCGTTTCCGTTCCGATCTGTTCCGCCGCCTGCGCGGCCGGAGCGGCTTCCTCCTCAAGAGGCGGAATTTCCTCCCGGCGCTGCTCGTTGATCGTGATGCCCTTCATCACCTCTTCGACAGCCGACACCACGTCCGACACATGGGACCCGGCGGGCGGCTCGTTGAACGACGGGCTGTCCTCCGGAACCGGCGTGCTCTCCGCGCTGCTTTCTTCCTCCGCCGGGACAGATGCCTCTCCGGACGCTTCGTCCGCTGCGGACGAATCCGCCGGCGCTCCGGCCGTCTGCGTCAGCGCGGCTTCAAGGTCCTCCCCGAAGAATCCGGCCTCCTCCGCTGTCATACCGGCTGATCCCGTTTTATCTTCCACTTCGTTTTCCGGAGCGGCGGCCGCAGTGTCTTCCGAAGTGTCTTCAGGCGTTTCCTCTCTCCGCGCAGCCTTTGTCTTCTCCCTGCGGCGTTTTTCCTTCTTCACCGCCTTTCGTTCGGCGCGGCTCTGATTCTGCTCCCCGCTGCCATCCTCCTGATTAATGGCAGCGATATTATCCTTCACCGCAGCCCGGATCGCGGCGGTGTCGATTCCACTCTCATCATCGGCGTCAAGGCCACCCGCCACGACTTCCTCCTCGTCCTCTCCTTCCTCATCATCTCTGTCCGGTTTCCAGAGCTCCGAGAGGATGAACAGGATGATCATCAGCACCACGACCAGCGCGATGATGATCACACCTTCCATCGAGCGCATCGCGATCAGGACGTAGCCGATATACGGAATCATCACGGCGACCTTGGACACCGTGTTCCGGAGGCTGATGGTTTCCGGCTGGCCGGCCGGATCCGCGATGCTCACCGCTTCAAAGCTGCCCTTGTCGGGATCGCAGGTCTTCAGAAAATAGGCATAGGTCGATGTGCCGTTTACCTTCAGGATCTCATCGCCCACCTCAAGCTGATGCACGTCTACGCCGGTGGAATACGTGATGGAGCCAAGCGGCAGGTTCGTGTCCATGGAGGAGGAGTCCACAATGGTCGTGGTAATGCCCGCAAGCGGCGGGACCAGAATCGCTACCGCAACCAGAATCGCGGCGATCAGAAACAGATTGACGATCAGCTTCAGAAATTTCGACATGACAGTCTCCTTGTGTAGATTCGTTCACACAGTCTACCCTATCTTATCATTTTCTTCGGAAAAAGTATATTCTTTTTCCCGCAGTCCGCGCTCTCCCCGCTGCCGGCCGGCCCTCCCTGCCGGGCACCGTCTTGTCACGTGTTCGCGATTCGTTTATAATAAAACGGAATTTAAGCCGTGTACAAGCCCCGGATGCAGGGGCGGCGGCCGGACCGGACGGCATTCGGACTGCCGCCCGGACGCGCCCGCAGGCGGCTGCATGTCCAGACAGGAAGGACGTCCGTGAATCGATGAACGACGACATCAAGAAAATTGAAGATCTCTCCATCAACGCCTGGCCTTCCTATCAGATCGAATTCTATGACGGATGGGTGCTCCGTTACTCCGCGTTCTACACGCACCGGACAAACTGCGTCGAGCAGCTGGGTCTTTCCCAGCTCCCGCTCGCCGGGAAGATTCCGGTCTGCGAGCAGATCTACCGCCACTGGCATTCGCCCTGTATCTTCAAGATTTCACCGGTGGGCGACCCGGGGACGGATCCTCTTCTGGAGGGGCTGGGCTACCAGATCGAGCACACAACCGACGTGATGCTCCGTTCTCTGACCGATGACAGCCTCCCGGAGCTCAGATCCGGCGCCATGCCGCTTACGATTCTCCCCCGCGTCACCTTCGAGTGGATCGACGGGCTGTTCGCGCTCAAAGGAACGTCTGATCCTGTTTTCAGGCGCATCGTGCCTCAGATGTACGACGCCATTCCGATGGACGAGATCGCGGTGCTCGCACGGAGCGGCGGACGCGTGGTCGCAACCGGACTCGGGATCCTCGACCGCGACGCCGTCGGTGTCTATGCGATTCATGTGGATGAGACTTACCGCCGGCATGGCCTGGCCTGGAACATCGTGAGCACCATTCTGAGAGAGGGAAGAAAGCAGGGGGCCAGCAGCGCTTATCTTCAGGTCGTCAGCGGCAACGCCGGCGCAAAGGCCCTGTACCGTCGGATCGGCTTCCGGTACAGCTACCGGTACTGGTTCCGTGTGAAGGAGGTTTGAATGGCTTTTCTTGAACTGCTTATGCGGCTGAGAAACCCGTTTCTCGATTATCTGTCGCTGGGAATCAGTTATCTCGGCACGCCTTTTCTTGTCGTCGGCGTCATCACGTTCCTCAGGTTCAACGATGATCAGAACCGGGCTGACGGGATGATGCTCGCCTTCCTGTTTTCCGGTCTGCTCTGTCAGGGACTGAAAATTGTCTTCCACGTACCGCGCCCCTGGATTCTCATCTCGGATACCGCTCTGTTCAGGCCTGTTTCGATGGCGCTGTCGACGGCAACCGGATACTCCTTCCCCAGCATCCATACGCAGAGCACCGCAGCTCTCTGCCTTTCCGTGATCTATTATAATAGGAAGAAAGCTGTCCGTGCCTCCGCTGTCGTCTTTATGGCGCTTGTCGCCTTCTCCCGGATGTATCTGGGCTGTCACACGCCTTCGGACGTCGCGGCCGGCTTCCTCCTGACTCTGGCGGTTACGATGGTCACACTCCCGCTCTGGCGCCGCTTCAGTCGGAAAAATCCGCTGAACCGCGAGCTGTTCGCCTTCTTTCTGACCGGTTTTTCCACGATACTGATCTTTCTGGGGGCCGTGCTGGCGGGCAACGGCACAGTTGATCCCGTCATGTCCGCCGACGCCTTCAAGACCGCCGGGCTCGGGCTCGGTTTCGCCGGCGTGATGCTTTTCGGCCAGCGGCTGACACCGTTCCGGACCGACGGTACGACGCCGGGAAAAATCATCCGCCTCGTAGTCGCGGCAGCAGGAGCCCTTGCTCTCGAGTTCGGACTCTCATCCCTGCTTCCCGACTCTCTCCTCTTCGACACGCTCCGCTACGCTCTGATCGGCCTGTGGCTCTTCGGCGCGGCGCCTGCCGTGCTCATCCGCACAGGACTGCTTGACAGACAATGAGCACGTTCGCTGTCAAAAGAAGGCGCCCCCGGAACAATCGTTCCGGGGGCGCCTTCTTTTGCGCATTCTTCATCCAAGACTTCTCGTAAGGTAGGCCGCGATCTTGTCCACCGCTTCCTTCTCATCCTCGCCGTTCGCGGAGATTGTCACCTCGGATCCCGAGTCAAGCCCGAGCGTCATCATGCCCATGATGCTCTTCGCATTGACCCGCCTGGTGTCTGATTCCACATACACATCGCTCTGGAACTGGCTGGCCATCTGCACGAGCAGCGCCACCGGCCTCGTCTCCAGACCGCTGTCAAGTCGAATCGTAATCTCCCTCTTTGTCATAATCCTTTCCTCCTTGAAACTTGCCTTCATCTATGAAGCCAGGGCCGGACGTCTGATTCTCCGACCGCCTCATACGCAGATTCTCAGCGAACGCGCTTAGCCGGCGCAGCCGGTGGTTGACGCCGGATTTGCCGATTCGCGGGCTCAGATGCTCACCCAGTTCTGCCAGTGACGCCTCGGGATATGCAAGCCTGATCTCCGCCATCTCCCGCAGCTGGGGCGTCAGTTCCCCGAATCCTCCGCTGTCACGGATGTACCGGATGTCTTCCATCTGGCGAACTGCGGACACAACGGTTTTATTCAGATTGGCGGTTTCACAGTTCACACGCCGGTTGACGCTGCCGCGCATCTCCTTCAAAACCCGTATGTTCTCGATGTTAAGAAACGAAATCGATGCGCCCATCGCGCCGAGAAGCGCGAGGATCTGGTCGCTCTCCTTCAGATAGACCACAAAGTCGCCCTTTCGGCGGACGATTCTGGCATCCAGCGCCAGAGACCGCATCGTCCCGCGGATCATCTCCGCCGTTTCCGGATCTCTTGATACGAATTCCAGATGATAGTACTTCTCCGGCGCGCTGATCGAGCCTGCGGACAGGAAAGCGCCCCGCAGAAACGCCTTTCTGCAGCACTCCATGCGGAGCACAGAGCTGTGGGAAGTCGCGGCGAGAAGCATCTGTCCGCTCTCCGCGTCCGGTACGGTTCCCGTCCAGATGGTCCGGTTTCCCGACTTTGAAAGCGTTTCGGAAAAAGCTATGTTCATCTTAAACGCTCGTCTGGATAAAGTAAAGAGCTTTCTCGCCGCCCACTCGTTCTCCGTCTGGAACCTGAGCAGCCCGTCGTCCGCTCTTTCCTGAGCGCTGAGCATCCGCACGAAGGCCGCCAGCTCAGCAATCTGGCAATGCCTCGCGGCCGGAACCGTCCCGGCCAGCTCTTTCTTCACCCCGGCCGAAAATGACATGCCCGCCTTCCTTCCTCTCGCCGTCCTTGTCAACATCCCTGTGATCGATCCGCACGCCGTATTCTGGATGGGAGCCGGCGAGACGGGCCGCGATCGCGTTGGCCATCACAACCGAGCGGTGACGGCCTCCGGTGCATCCAACCGATATGACGAGCTGGTTTTTCCCTTCCCGGATATAGTTCGGAATCAAAAAATTGAGGAGATCGACATATTTCTCGATAAAGACCCGGCTTTCCGGATGACTCATGACATAACGCTCGATCGGCGGATCATTGCCGGTCAGCGGCCGGAGCGCCGCCTCGTAGTAGGGGTTCGGAAGGAACCGGACGTCGACCACCAGATCCGAATCAGCCGGAATTCCGTACTTGAAGCCGAATGACTGCACCGTGATATACAGATTCCGGTAATTCCGGTCCTCGACAAAGATCCGGATCAGTTCCGTACGGAGCTCACGGGTCAGCAGCTTGCTCGTATCGATGATATAGTCCGCCTTCTCCCGGATGAAGGAAAGCTGCTGCCGCTCAAGCGCGATGGCCTTTTCCAGCGAGCCGCCGGCCCTTGCCTGAAGCGGGTGTGTCCTTCGCGTCTCCTTATAGCGCTTCAGCAGGGTCTCATCCGACGCATCAAGAAAAAGGACTTCGTAACGGATGTTCCCTTTCTTCATCTCCGCCGCGGCGCGTTCGAAGTCCGCCTGACGAAGACCGCTCCGGACATCGATGCCAACCGCGAACTTCGTATATTCGACATCCCGCCCGTCCGAAGCGATCCGGATAAACGGCAGAATCAGCGACAGCGGGAGATTATCCACACAGTAGTAATCCGCATCCTCCAGATGATGGAGCGCCACACTTTTCCCCGCGCCGGACATTCCGGTCACAATGACCAACCGCACCGCCTGCCTCCTGCTCTCACCATGGCGTTTCCGCCCCAAGAAACCGCACTTCCGGAACCAGCGTGACACCGGACGTGTCCCTCACCCGGTCCCGTACATCACAGATCAGCCGGCAGACATCAGCGGCCGTCGCGCCGCCGGTATTGACGACAAAGCCGCAGTGTTTCTCGGAAACCTGGGCGCCTCCGACCCGGTAGCCCCTGAGTCCGGCGTCCATAATCAGCTTGCCCGCGAAATAGCCCTCCGGCCGCTTGAATGTGCTGCCGGCACTGGGCATCGTCAGCGGCTGCTTCTCTCTCCGTTTCCGGCTGAGCTCCTCCATCCGCTGCCGGATTTCCGTCTCCGAACCCTCCGTCAGCCCGATCCGCGCACCGAGAATCACCGAACCGTCGTCCATGAAGCGGCTGTGCCGGTAACCGAGCTCCGCCTCCGCTGCCGGAACCGTCCGCATCCTGCCTTCCGGTGTCAGACAGTCGACGGAGCGCAGAACCTGCTTCATCTCGCCGCCGTACGCCCCCGCGTTCATCAGGCAGGCGCCGCCCAGGGTTCCGGGGATGCCTCCCGCAAACTCAAAGCCGGTCAGCCGTCTTGCCAGCGCCTCGCTCGCGATCGCCGAAAGCGACGCGCCGGCCTCGCAGACCAGCTCGTCCCCCTCCGGGCGCACCGCGCCGTACTCGCGTCCGAGACGGATCACTGTCCCTCGAAAACCGTCATCGGAAACCAGCAGATTGCTCCCGTTTCCCATCAGAAAGCAGGGTATTTCCTGCGCCCGGCAGAGCTTCAGTGTGTCCCGGATCTCCTCCGCCGAATGCACCGTCACAAAGTAATCCGCCGGACCGCCGATCCGAAACGTCGTATGAAGCCGCATCGGCTCATCCGTGAGGACCGCGCCGCGGCCGGCAATCTGTTCAAGCGCCTCAGCAAACGTCAGTCCGCTCATTGTTCCGCTTCTCCGTTCCCGTCTTCCGTATCGCCGGTATCATCTGTCACGTCCCCGCCGCCGTCTTCGTCACCGCCGGTATCGCCTTCCGCGTCTTCGTCTTCACCTGTATTATTCTGATCCTCATCGGTGCCGCCGTCATTGTCTCCGGTGTCACCGGTGCCATCGCCGCTGTTCTCATCCGTATTCGTGTCTGTGTTCCCGTCGTCTCCGGTCTTCTTCGTCTCCGCGGCGGCCGCCGTCCCGTCGGCCGCGTCCGAACTGGCGCTGCTCAGCTTCTTCTTCGCGGCATCGCTCAGATACTGCATCGCGTTCTCCGACTGCGTCGAATTCGGGAATGTCTGCACGATCTGCGTGAAGATCTCATCTGCTTTGTCCTGATTGCCGCTGAGCCGGTATGCATGAGCGAGGTAATTGAGCACATCATAATCCGACGCGTCGATCGCACGGGCAGCCTCCAGCTTTGTGATCGCCGACGCGTAGTCCGCCTTCGAGAAGGCTTCGAGTCCGACCTTCTTGTAGGCGGCCATCAGATAATCCTTCAGCTGGGAGCTCAGACCGTCATAAACCGACTTCGCCTCCGCTGACAGCTGGCTGGCGTCAATATCGGCGAGCGCCTCCGCGGCCGTATCGTATGTCCCGTTATTGTAGGCGTTCTGAGCGGAGATCAGGTTGTCGTAGCTCGACGATTTGGCGTTCGCCGCCTCGATCTTCTCCTTCGCCGTATCCACCGTTTCCTGCGACGCCTTGATCTGGTCGTTCATCGTCTGGATCTGGGAGGCGTATACCGCCATATCGGACGAGTAGCGGGTGATTTTCTCGTTGGCCGCCCGGTTGATGTTCTTCGTATAGGCAGGTATGAAGAGAAACCAGATCGCCGCGGCGCCGATCAGCGCGCCCAGCAATACATTAAGGAAGGAAAAGCTCCTCGTTCCCCCGTTCGCCCGGAAAAAGGCCGGCGATCCCGACGTCCGCTCCGAGCCGGCCGGATCCGGTTCGGAAGGTTCCGGTTCCCGGTTTCCGCGGAACGGGAAACGGGATTCAAGCGAAGTCGCCGTCCCCGTCTGCTCATCAACCTCATGAAGAAACCGAAGCGTCGTGGTGTTCGTCCGGTCGATCCGAATCGCCTTCTTCAGCAGCCGCCTCGCCTTCTCGTATTCCTTCTTATGAATATAGAGCAGCGCCAGCAGATGATAGCCCTTGATCAGCTTCGGATTCTGGGCCAGAATCTTCTTGAGCTGGATCAGCGCCACATCCTCGTTTCCCTCAAGGCAGTTCTCGAGCGCGATGTTGTACTTTTTGATCGTCTGGTTGATGATATCCAGCCGGTTCGCGTCCTGCTGCAGGATCCGGATATACTCCGCCGCAATATTATCCTCCGGCTGGATGTTCTTCGAAATCACCCACTCGGAGAGCGCGGCAACTACCTCGCCGGTTTCGAAGTAGACGAGACCCAGCAGATTTCTCGCCGGCACGTTCAGCTTGTTGAATTTCAGACTCCGCTTCAGCTGGTCGATCGCGCCGCTCAGATCACGCACCTGAGCCTTCTCAAGTCCCTGATTGTAATAGAGCCCCGACAGGACGATTGCCTGCTTCTGAACGGAGACATCGCAGCCGCATTTCGGACAGTACGCGGAATCCGTCAGCTCCGCGCCGCAGTTCATACATTTCATCGATTATCTGCCCTTCTCACTCGTGGAGGTCTCCTTCAGCATTTCCTTCAGAATATCGATCACATCCGTCAGATCCCGGGAGTAGATGGCGCCTTCCGCCTCATCCACGTCCAGAGACGGCTTGAATTTTTTCAGTTCCTCTTCATAGTTGATCATGGATTATCTCCTCCGTCTCACCGGCAAGATACAGACTGCCGCAGATAAACAGCCGGTCCCGGCCCTGTCTCCTTCGCGCCTCCCGGAAGGCGTCCCGGAAATCCGCCACCGCCACCGCGTCCGGACGCCCGGCGCGATGGAACAGTTCCACAAGGCTCCCGGCATCGGATTTTCGCGATCCCTCGATCTCCGTCACGAAGATGCAGGACCAGTCGAGCCCCTGCGCCAGCTCCCGGATCATCTCGGAATAGTCCTTGTCATTGACCGCTGAGAACAGAAGCACGCCTCTCTTTCCCTGTAAAATGCATCCGGCGGCTTCGAGAAACCGGCGTATCCCGTCCGGATTGTGGGCGCCGTCAAGATAGACGCCGGGAAGAATCTCCTCCATCCGGGCCGGCCAGCGCATCGACAGGAGTCCTGTTCGGACCGTATCGGCTGTCAGATCCCCGAAGCGGGACGGATCCGTCTCACGCAGAACCTTCAGGGCCATCAGCGCCAGCGCCGCGTTGGATACCTGATAGGGTGCGTTGGCCCTGACCGAAAAAGCCGTATGTCCATCATAGCGGAAGGATGTGGAAAAATCAATCTCACCCTTCCGAAGCGATTCGATTTTGTAATCGGCGGGCAGAACCGGGTAGAGCGGCGAACCGGCTTCCTCCGCGGACTGCCGGAAAACCGGAAGCGCCTCCTCGTCGGAGCCGTCGCAGACGCAGGGCACGCCCCGTCTCATGATGCCGGCCTTCTGGGCCGCGATCTCCGGGATGGTCTGCCCGAGGTATTTCATATGATCGAGGCTGATCGACGTGATGACGGAAAGCACCGGACGGTCGATCGCGTTCGTCGCGTCATGAAGACCGCCCATGCCGCACTCCAGAATCGCCGCATCCGCCTTCCGCTCCGAAAACCAGGTGCAGGCCATCAGAAACAGCAGCTCGAAATACGACGGTGCGGGCGCGCCCGCCCTCACCTCCCGGTCAATCACGTTCCTGACCCGTTCGTACAGTCCGGCGAACTCCTCATCTCCGATCTCTTCTCCTCCGATCCGGAACCGCTCGTTAATCCGGCGCAGATGCGGGGAAGTAAACAGGCCGCAGGTGCGTCCGCCCGCCCGCAGCACCGATTCCAGATAGGCGCAGACTGACCCCTTTCCGTTCGTTCCCGCCACATGGATGAGGGGAATCCGCCGATCCGGATCCCCCAGCGCATGCAGCAGTCTGCGTGTCTCTTCGGTTGTATTCTTGATCGATTCCGTGCCGACCGCTTCGATCGCGTCGACCGCTTCCCGATACGTCATGACGCCTTCTCTCTGATTTGCCTGTCCGCTTCCGAAAAGGCCGGCTCCTGTTCATTGCCCGCCGCATCGTTGAGCACGGACTCCGCCTGTGCCATCACACTTTCCGGAACGGAACCCGTCTTCTCATCCGTGCCCATATCCGCCAGACGCCCGACGCCGTAGACCAGGGTGTTGGACGTGCTCAGGATGCCGTGCGTGCTGGAGTTGCTCTGTACGGCGACGTTGACCCAGTCTCCCTTCTGAAGCGTCACATTCCGCACCAGCAGCGTCCCGCTGTCGAGGAAGGTCGTGTCGGCGAGCTCGCTGTTCACCTGGAACTTACAGCTCTGGGTGAAGTTCTCCCCGTATACGTAGTAGACACCGTTCGCGGAAACCTTCTGGACCCGGTCCACCCGGACCGGCTTCACGCCCAGCGCCAGCACCGATTTCGAGAACGGATTCGTCTTGCCGTAGACATACCGCTTCCCGTAGAGCATATCATACTGGAGCACCTGCATGTCGTAGAGGTAGTTCTCGTTCTTCTGCATCGTCTGCTGGAAGTTGAACATCGTGCCGATATGATAGCCGAGACGCGTGCAGAGCTCCGCCACAGCCTGATAGGCAGTGATCGTCTTCACGCTCCGCTTCTGTCCGTTCAGATTGCTCCAGATCAGATAGTTCGTCTGGAAGATCGTTCCGCCCCTGAGGTCGCGGTCGCTAAGCCCCATCGTCGGCAGATGATCGCCGTAGAACAGGCAGATCGTCGGCTCGCCCCGTTCCTTCAGCGCATCGATCAGATCCGCGACGAAGCGGTCCTCCTCGTAGATCTGGTTTGTGTAGTACTCCCACGCGCAGTTCTTCTCATCGCTCCCCGCTCCGCTCACGCGGATCTTCGGATCGGCGATCGTCGGCTCCGTCGGATACGCGCCGTGCGGCTGTACGGAAACCGTGAAGACGAAATCCTGATGGTCCGTCGAATCCAGCGCGTCCTCGATGGGCCGGATCAGATTCTCGTCCCGCATCCAGCCGTTCTCGTTGACATCATTCTGCGTATCCATGTACTCGCCGGAGGTGAAAGAGTTGAATCCGAGATTCGCGTACACCTTCCGCCGTCCGTAGAAATTGGCCTCGTTGTTGTGCACGGCATGACTCGAATATCCGAGCTTCGCGAGGTCAAAGGCCGCGCTTTCGCAGGTTTCCTTGCGGAGAATGCCCTTGTAGGGATACTCGCCGGCCCCGAAGAAGCGGAGGCTCATGCCCGTCAGCGTCTCGAACTCCGTGTTGACGGTACCGGCGCCCACAGTAGGCACCGTGTAGTAGCCGTTCGAATACGTTTTCGACAGCTTGTGCCAGTTGGGCAGCGGATCCTCGCTGAATTTCAGCCCTCTCACCCGCGTCGGGTCAAAGAAGGACTCCAGCTGGACGATCACGATGTTTGGCTTGTCATCCGAGGCTTCTGTCTCCGTGATCTTTCCTTCCTCACCCACAATTCCTTCCACCAGCTTCTCCGAGTAGCCGTTCGGCTGGGTGATGCCCGTGTCGAAGATCGTCACGGAGAGGCTGTAAGGAAAACCGTAGTCCAGATAGGCGGACGCGATGTTGCTGAAATAGGAGGACAGCTGTCTCGCGGCCAGTCCCCACTGAGTGAAGCCGTACAGCGCGGCGCAGGACCCGATGAAAACGGGAATCCAGATCCGCAGGCGGAGCGGTCCGCCGTAGGACGGCGAGGTGAACAGGTACCGTACCAGCGCGATCAGCCCGAGTACGATCAGAACCAGAAGGATGATCGTAACGGATTTGCTGAAGTACTTTCCGGATACGCTCAGCGCCTCGCTGATCATACCGAAGTCCGGCCCGGTGAGCGGGGTCACCCGGTTCGCCAGTATGATGCCGTTGGCCGCGCCGAGGGCAAACCAGAACACCGTCACCAGCAGCCGGTAAAAGGACCTCTTCCGGATCAGAAAGGCCGGGAGCGTCGTCACGAAAATCAGAAACGCGTTGTAGAAGAAAACCTTCGTCCGCTCATCCGCAAACTGCCAGGCGGCCGGAATCGAATGCCGCGCCATCGCCTCGATCAGGAAGTAGCCGAGTACGCTGCAGATTCCGTGGAGCAGCAGCGCGTACCGGTTGAGTGCCGCGGTCCTTTTCGCTCTCCGTTCTTCCTGCGCCGGGCTGACGGATTTCGTCTTCTTTTTCATCAGTACTTTCTTCATTCTTTACCTGTCCGCCGGCCGGCCCCAAAGGCCGGCCGGCGCCTTCCGACTCGCTCCGGACACCCCTCCGATCCGCTTTCAGTGCCCCTGATACTGCTGAAGCTGCGCCTCGATCTGGCGCTTTCTGTTCTGATAGTCGACCAGCTTCGCACGCTCGGCCTCCACCTTGGCCGCGGGTGCCTTGTTCACGAAATTCGGGTTGCCGAGCATACCGTTCGACCGCGCGATCTCCCGATCCATCTTCTCGTTCTCCGCCGTCAGACGGGCGATCTCCTTCTCCCGGTCCACCAGCTCTTCAAGCGGAATATAGGCTGTCGCGCTGCTGGTCACCACCGATACCGCGTCCTCCGCGACGCCGGTCTTGTCCTCCTGCACCGTGATCGTCCGGGCGAAAACCATTCTCTCGATATCGCCCAGCGACGCCGTCAGCTTCCGGAGCTCCTCTGTGGCGGCCGCGTCCCGTCCCACGAGAATCAGATCGGTCTTCGTCTTCGCCGGCACGTTCATCTCCGTCCGGACGTTGCGGATCCCGCGCACAAGCTCCTGATAGCCGCTGATCAGCTTCTCGTCCTCCGGGAAGGAGCGCGCCGGGTCGAAAACCGGCCAGGACGCGGTCATCACCGTCTCCGCGTCCGGGTAAAGCGTGCAGTAGATTTCCTCCGTGATGAACGGCATGAAGGGATGCAGCAGCTTCATCGAGTCACCCAGCACCTTCTTCAGCGTCCAGAGCGCCGCGTTCTTCGCCCGGCGTCCTTCCTCCGTCGTGTCGCCGAAACGGAGCTTCACCATCTCGATGTACCAGTCGCAGAACTCATCCCAGAGGAAGTCATGGACCTTCTGCACCGCGATGCCCAGCTCATAGCGCTCCATGTTGTCGGTGACATCCCGGATCACGGTGTTCAGCCGGGAGAGAATCCAGCGGTCCGCCGGGGTGAAGTCGTCCTGATCCGGAGCGCTCAGCTCTCCCTCCGGCAGATTCATCATGATGAAGCGGCTCGCGTTCCAGATCTTGTTGGCAAAGTTGCGGCTGGCCTCCACCTGTTCCCAGTAGAACCGCATATCGTTTCCGGGTGCATTCCCCGTCATCAGCGTGAGCCGCAGCGCGTCCGCCCCGTACCGGTCGATGACCTCCAGCGGATCGATGCCGTTGCCCAGCGACTTCGACATCTTCCGGCCCTGGGAATCCCGGACCAGTCCGTGAATCAGGACATGATGGAACGGGCACTTCCCGGTCTGCTCATAGCCGGAGAAGACCATCCGGACGACCCAGAAGAAGATGATGTCGTAGCCCGTCACGAGCACGTCCGTCGGGTAGAAATAGTCATATTCCGGCGTTTTCTTCGGCCATCCCAGTGTCGAGAAGGGCCAGAGTGCCGAAGAGAACCAGGTATCCAGCGTATCCGGATCCTGATCAAACTCATGGCCGCCGCAGTCCGGACAGGTATCCGGCATCTCCCTCGCCACGACCATCTTCCCGCAGTGCCGGCAGTAATAGGCCGGGATCCGATGGCCCCACCAGAGCTGTCTCGAGATGCACCAGTCATGGATATTTTCCAGCCAGTGCAGATAGATCTTGGTGTACCGTTCCGGCACGAAGGTGAGATCGCCGTTCTTCACGGCCTCGATCGCCGGCTTCGCCATCTCGTCCATACGGACGAACCACTGCTGCTTGATCATCGGTTCCACCGTGGTGCCGCAGCGGTCATGGGTACCGACGGCGTGCGTATGGGGCACCACCTTCACCAGAAGGCCCTGACGGTCCAGCTCCTCCACCATCCGCTTCCGGGCCTCGTAGCGGTCCAGTCCGGCGTAGACGCCGCAGCGGCTGTTCATGGTGCCGTCGTCGTTCAGAATGTTGATCTCCTCGAGATGATGGCGTTTCCCCACCTCGAAATCGTTGGGGTCGTGAGCCGGCGTGATCTTCACGCAGCCGGTGCCGAAATCCCGGTCCACATATTCGTCGGTGATCACCGGAATCACCCGGTCGGTGAGCGGCAGACGCAGCTGCTTCCCGATCAGATGCTGATAGCGGGGATCCTCCGGATTCACCGCCACGGCCGTGTCGCCGAGCATCGTCTCCGGGCGGGTCGTGGCGATCTCCACGAACTGCCCTTCTTCGCCGACGATGGGATAATTGATATGCCAGAAGAAGCCGTCCTGGTCCTCGTGCTCCACCTCGGCGTCCGAGATCGTGGTCTGGCACTTCGGGCACCAGTTGACGATCCTCGAGCCCTTGTAGATGTACCCTTTCTCATACAGCTTCAGGAAAACCTCGAGCACCGCGTCCGAGCAGCCCTCGTCCATCGTGAAGCGCTCCCGCTCCCAGTCCGCCGATGAGCCCAGCTTGTGCAGCTGGCGGATGATCCGGCCGCCGTACTCCTTTCTCCAGTCCCAGCAGTACTTCAGGAACTCGTCCCGCCCGATCTTCTCCTTGTCGATGCCCTTCTCGCGGAGCGCGTTCGTCACCTTCACCTCGGTGGCGATGGCGGCGTGGTCCGTACCCGGCTGCCACAGCGCCTCATAGCCCTGCATCCGTTTCCAGCGAATCAGGATGTCCTGCATCGTGTTATCGAGCGCGTGCCCCATATGGAGCTGGCCCGTGATGTTGGGCGGCGGCATCACGATCGTGAACGGTTTCCTGTCCGGATTCACCTTCGCGTGAAAATAGCCCCCGTCCAGCCATTTCTGGTAGAGACGGTCCTCCAGTCCCTTCGGGTCGTACGTCTTTGCGAGTTCCTTCTTCATGTTGTCAGCTTTCTCCTTACTGTAAGAAATGCAGTTCTCGATTTATTCCTCCCACGGAGCCTTTGCGGCTTCGCCGGCCGGGTCACGGAGCGAACCGGGCTCTTCCCCGGCCTCCGTCTTCTCTTTCCGGTCGGACGGCGCCTCCTCCGCGGATTCTGACCACGCGGGCGAACCGGACGGCTCCCGGACTTCCGGACCTTCAGCTCCGGCCGCCGCCTTCCCGCTCCCGTCCTGCGGCGCGGGGCGCATCTCGAGAAGCTTCTTCCTGAGCTGCGTCTCCAGAGCGGCAAGGTCCTTCTCGGCCTGAAGACGTTTCTCCCTTCCCTCCGTCTGAATCCGGGTCACCTCATCCAGCGTCTGGATCAGCGACTCGTTCGTCGCCTTCAGCGTCTCCATATCGACGATTCCCCGCTCGGAAGCCTTCGCTGCAGCGACGGTGGTGCTCTTCAGCTTCTCCGCGTTCTTCAGAAGAAGCTGATTGGTCATATCCGTGACCTCGCTCTCCGCCTGGGCGGCGCGGCCGGAATTTTCAAGGCCGAGCGCCAGCACCATCTGGTTCTTCCAGAGCGGAATCGTGTTGACAACGGTGGACTGGATCTTTTCCACCATAACCGAGTCATTGTTCTGGATCATCCGGATCTGCGGGGCGGTCTGCATCGCGACCGTTCTCGTGAGCTCCAGATCGTGAATCTTCTTCTCGAACCGGACGATCTGGTTCTCGAAATCCCGGGCCGCCTCGGCGTCCTCGGTGAGCCCCGATTCCTTTGCCTTCTGGGCGAGAGCGGGAAGCGTCGTGTTCCGGGCCTCCTCGATCTTCACGCGGCCCGCCGCGATATACATCGAGAGGTTCCGGTAATACTCGAGGTTCTGGTCGTACATCCGGTCCAGCATCGCCACGTCCTTCAGAAGGCGGACCTGATGCGTCTTCAGCATGTCGGCCACCTTGTCCACATTGGCCGATGCCGTCTCGTAGCCGGTCATCAGCTCCTCCATCTTCTTCGCCGGCTTCCTGAAAAGGCCGAAGAAGCCGCTCTTTTCCGGCTTCGTCTCCGGGCTGAAGGATTTCAGATCCGTGATCACACCCGTCAGCAGCGCTCCGGTTTCCCCCAGATCCTGCGTCTTCACGCTGTTCAGGATCGAGTCGGAGAAGTCAGCCATCTTCTTCTGCACGCCGCTGCCGTAGCTGATCACCGTCTGCGTGTCGCTGATCCGGATCGTCTCCGCGAAGCTGCGGATCTGCGCCTTCTCAGTCTCGGAAAAATGCCCGGTCCGCTCGATCGGATCCGGAGACAGGCTGTCGGTTCCGGTCATCAGCGCATCCGTTCCCGCTGCCGCCGTTTCTGTCCTCTTCTCTGCTTCCATACGCATCCTTTCCGCCTTGATCGGCTTTTGTTCTTTTCCTCAGGTCCACCCTCATGCCCGGGCGCCAAGGTCGTCCTTCGTGAGCCCCTCCTGCTTCATCATCATCTTCATCACCTGAATATCCGCGCTCACATCCATCGCCTGATCGCGGAAGAAGCCGTCAAGCAGCTTCCCGAAGGCGTCGTTGATGGAGTCGAGCGAATCGGCGATCTCCTTCTTTGACTGGCGGACCGTCTCGCCGTCCGCCCCCTGCCGGTCCATCTCCGCATAGGCGCTGACCAGCTTCGCCGTGGTGGGAAGATAATAATTCATAAACATGCCGAGCCGGGACGCCAGAGACGGACGGCTTTTCACCTCGCTGAAAATCCGGCGCACGGTTTCCTCCATCCGGTCCAGCTTGTCCGAGATCGCCGGATCGCCGATCTCGTCGTTGGCCCGGCGGATCGTTTCGATGTAAGCCTCGCCCTTCGTCAGAATGTCGCGGACCTCCGGCGCGATCTGCTCCTCCTTCTTTCTGGCCGCCTCTTCCGCTTCCTTTCTTTCCCTGTCCCGCGCCGCGGCCGCCTGATACTGGAGATAAAGCTCGTCCGAAGCGATAAAGCAGCTCTTCGCCGCATCAAAATGCCCCTGACGGATCTTTCCCTCGCGGCAGAAGCCCTCGAGGTCCTCCACAGCCTGCGCTTCCGTCCGGCCTGCGGCCCGGGCGAGATCCTTTACGCCCGCGTACAGCCGGGGCAGCAGCATCTCCCGGTAGATCCGGAACCGTTCCGCCTTCTTTCCGGCGCGGAATCCCCGGACGGCCAGCAGAGCGCCCAGCGCCGCCGCCGCGCCGAAGCAGGCGGCAAGCGGCATCATCAGCGAGGTGACATGCGCAGCGAGCAGCCCGAACCCCAGCGTCATCAGACCGAAGATCACGGCCAGCGCCGCCCCCACTATACCAAGGATCTTTTTCCCCTCGGCGCCGTCCGGCGCGGCGAAGAACCGCTCCGGATGCGCGGTCTGGGGCGGCACGGCCGGCTTTGTCTCCTGACCGCCGCTCCGGGACCCGTCCGGGTCCAGCGCGGACAGGGCCGCGTGACGGATGATCCCTCCGATCGTCGCGCTCAGTCCGGAAAAGTCCTTCGTGCTCATGGCTTCATCCACCGCGTCGGCTGCCTGCTGCGCGGCCCGCTTCATCTCATCCTGTATCACGTCGTCTCTCCGTGTGTGGCAGACCGTTTTCCGGTCTCATGCTGCACCAAAAGAAGCACATATATATCGATACTATATCACATTCGCGCCGGCAATTCACTAGCCACTCTGTCGAATTGCGGAGGGCCGCTCCGGCTGTCTTCCGAATTGCCGCCATTTTTCAAAAATTCCGTCCGACACGCGAAAAATATGGTACACTCTCCATAAGCAGGCCTTCTGTATCTGCACGCCTGACGTCCGCAGAAGCAGGAAGACTTTTTATTATTTAACTCGTATAGCAGGGAGGAGTAGATCAGTTATGGCAGAAGTAGAAACCATGGCCATGCACGATGCTGAGATTGATCAGCAGACAAGGAAGCTCCACGAGGGGGAGCTCGTCACCGGCGTCGTCGCCGGCGTGTCGGATTCGGAGGTGACCGTTGACCTCGGCACCTACGCGTCCGGCATCATCCGCGCACTGGATTATTCCGCGGATCCGGGATTTTCACTGAAGAACGATGTCCATGTGGGCGACGAGGTGAGCGCGGTCGTGCTCCGGGCGGAGGACGGCAACGGCAATATCCTCCTGTCCCGCCGTGAGGCGGTCGAGCAGCAGGCATGGGATCGGTTCCAGAAAATGATGGAGGACGGAACCGTCACCGACGTCAAGGTCGCCGATGCGGTCAAGGGCGGCGTCGTGGCGTATCTGGACGGCATCCGCGCGTTCATCCCGGCTTCCCATCTCGCGCTCAGCTATGTGGAGGATCTGAACACCTTCAAGGGAAAGACCGTTCCGGTCCGGATCATCACGGTGGACCCGGAGAAGAAGCGTCTGGTTCTCTCCTCCCGTGAGGTGCTCCGCGAGCGCAGAGAGGCGGAGAAGGCGGAGCGGATCTCCAACATCCATCCGGGCCTTGTGACCGAGGGAACCGTACAGTCCCTGCAGCCCTACGGCGCGTTCGTCTCGCTGGGCGACGGGGTGGACGGTCTTGTCCATATCTCCCAGATCTCTTCCGCAAAGCGCCTGAATCATCCGAAGGAAGCGCTTGAGGTCGGCCAGAAGGTCAAGGTGAAGGTCACCGGCGTGAAGGACGGCAAGATCTCCCTTTCCATGAAGGCACTGGACGAAGCGGCCGCCGAGCCGGTTGAGGAGGAGCGCGTCGAACTTCCGAAGGAAGAAGCGCTGACCACCAGTCTGGGCTCCCTGCTGAAGAACATTCATCTGTGAGAACAGTCCCGGCCGTCCGGGAACGGCGCTCCGCCGTTCCCGGAACCGGAGGAAAGAAGGGCGCCCGCCGGATCACATCCGGCGGGCGCCCTTCTTTTGTATTCTGATTGTATTCTGTTCCGTTTCCGCCCCGTTCAGTCGTCGTAGCCCGGCAGCGGAGGCTGTCCCGGACGGCCATGGCAGTTCTTGTACTTCTTTCCGCTTCCGCACGGGCATGGATCATTCGGATAAATCTTCCTGTGCTTGCGGGTCACCGGCTTTTTCACGCCGGCGTCGTCGTCCTTGTTCGTTCCGGTGACCTTGGCGGCGGGCTCGCGCTCCACCTTCTCCTGAAGCCGGACATGGAAGAGGACGCGGACCGTCTCCTCCTGAATCTGGTGCGTCATCTCCTCGAACATCTGGAAGCCGTACATCCGGTACTCGACCTTCGGATCATGCTGGGCAAAGGCCATCAGCCCGATGCCCTGACGAAGCTGCTCCATATCGTCGATATGGTTCATCCACCGCGCGTCGATGACGCGAAGCAGCACGACGCGCTCCAGCTCGCGGATCCGTTCCTCGCCCGGGAATGCATTCTCAAACTCCGCTTCCTTCTCCTCGTAGAGGGAGGCGGCCTCCTCCTTGATCAGCTGCTTCAGCTTGTCGCGGTTCATTCCGCTGACCGATTCCTCCGTCAGCGGCTTCACCGGGATCACCGGAAGCAGCAGCTGATTGAGGGATGTGAGGTCAAACTCGGAAGGATCCTGATCCTCGCCGATGGTCGTATCGACGAACCGCGAGATCACGGCGTCCGTCATCCCGAAGATCTGGTCGCGCATATTCTCGCCGTCCAGCACCTTGCGCCGCTGCTCGTAGATAATCTCACGCTGGTCGTTGTTGACCTGGTCGTATTCGAGCAGGTTCTTGCGGATTCCGAAGTTATTGCCCTCGATCTTCTCCTGCGCCTTCTCGATGGCGGAGGAGAGCATCTTGTGCTCGATCTGCTCGCCTTCCGGCACGCCCAGCGCCTCAAACGTCTTGATCAGACGCTCCGATCCGAAGAGCCTCATCAGGTCGTCCTCGAGGGAGATGTAGAAGCGGGACTCACCCGGATCGCCCTGCCGTCCGGACCGGCCGCGGAGCTGATTGTCGATTCGCCGTGATTCATGCCGCTCGGTGCCGATGATCTTCAGGCCGCCCGCGGCTCGCGCCTCGTCATCCAGCTTGATATCGGTGCCGCGGCCCGCCATATTCGTCGCGATCGTGACCGCGCCGTGCTGACCGGCCTGCGCGACGATCTCCGCCTCCAGCTCGTGATACTTCGCGTTCAGCACGTTATGGGGAATTCCCTCCCGCTTCAGCAGCTTCGACACATGCTCGGAGACATCGATCGTGATCGTGCCGACCAGCACCGGCTGTCCCTTCGCATGCGCCTCCTTCACTGCCTCCACAACCGCGTGGTACTTCTCCTTCTTGGTCTTGAACACCGCATCGTTGTAGTCGATCCGCTGCACCGGCTTGTTGGTCGGGATCGTGACCACATCCATGCCGTAAATATCGCGGAACTCCTGCTCCTCCGTCGCGGCCGTACCGGTCATACCGCACTTCTTCGCGAATTTGTTGAAGAAATTCTGGAAGGTGATGGTCGCCAGCGTCTTTGATTCCTGCTTGACCTTGACGTGTTCCTTGGCCTCAATGGCCTGGTGAAGCCCGTCGGAATAGCGGCGGCCGGGCATGATACGGCCCGTGAAATCGTCGACGATCAGGATCTGATCGTCCTTCACGACATAATCCTGATCCCTGTGCATCAGATAGTTCGCCCGGAGCGCGAGATCGACGCCGTGCTGGATCTCGAGGTTCTCCGCGTCGGACAGGTTGTCGATATGAAAATACTGCTCCACCTTATGGACGCCCTGCTCGGTCAGCGTGACCAGCTTGTCCTTCTCGTTGACGATGAAATCGCCCGTCTCGGTGATCTCCTCGCCCATGATGGCGGCCATCTTGGTCATCTCGCCGGACGCCTCGCCCCGCTCCAGCTGTTTGGCGAGCACATCGCAGACCTCATAGATCTTCGTGGACTTCCCGCTCTGACCGGAGATGATCAGCGGCGTCCGCGCCTCGTCGATGAGCACCGAGTCCACCTCGTCGATGATGCAGTAGTGCAGCTCCCGCTGTACCAGCTGCTCCTTATAGAGCACCATATTGTCGCGGAGGTAATCAAAGCCCAGCTCGTTGTTTGTGATGTAGGTGATGTCGCAGTTGTACTGCTCGCGCCGCTCCTCCGGTTTCATGTCCTGCAGCACGCAGCCCACTGTGAGTCCCAGAAAGCGGTGCACCGCGCCCATCCAGTTGGCATCGCGGTTCGCCAGATAATCGTTGACCGTGACGACATCGACACCCTTGCCCTCCAGCGCATTCAGGTACGCGGGCAGCGTACAGACCAGCGTCTTGCCTTCACCGGTCCGCATCTCGGCGATCCGTCCCTGATGAAGGATAATGCCGCCCATCAGCTGCACCCGGAAATGCTCCATGCCCAGCACGCGGCGGGCAGCCTCACGGTTCACGGCAAAGGCTTCGACAAGCAGATCATCCAGCGTCTCGCCCTTCGCGAGCCGGTCCTTGAACTCCTGTGTCTTGCCGCGGAGCTGCTCGTCCGTCAGCTCGACCATCTGCGGACGCAGCGCCTCGATCTTGTCGACGAGGGGCAGAATCCGCTTCAGCTCATGCTCGCTGTGCGTGCCGAAAATCTTCGAAAATACACTCATGTATGCTGTTCTCCATCTGTTCTTCTGTGTGAATCCATCCGGCCGGATCCGGCCGGGATAAAGGATGCCGGCTGCGCGGAGTGCGGGCCGCCCGCAAGAGCGGCCGTTCCGGCTCCGTACGCCATTTTGCTATTATACCCCATGGCAGAACACAAGACAAGGCCGGACCCCTTACGGATCCGGCCCCGCCGTCTCCCGCGCCGCCCGCGCGGTCTTCTGTTACGCTTCCGGCTCAATCAGGCCGTAGGCGCCGTCCTTTCTCTTGTAAACCACATTCGTCGCCCCCGTTTCCGCATTCACGAAGACAAAGAACGAGTGCCCGAGCAGCTCCATCTGCACGCAGGCGTCCTCCGGATAAAGCGGCTTGATATCAAACTTCTTGGTACGAAGAATCCGGATCTCCTCGTCCTCCCCGTCATCCTGATCAAGGAACGCCTTCTGCAGACTTCCTCCCGCCTGATGACGGTCGACCAGCTTCGTCTTGTAGCGTCTGAGCTGACGTTCGATGACCTCCTCCACCAGATCGATGGACATATACATATCGCTGCTGACCTGCTCGGAACGGATGATCGTTCCCTTCATCGGGATCGTGACCTCGATCTTCTGCCTGTCCTTCTCCACCGAGAGTGTGACGTTCACCTGGGTATCCGGCGTAAAATAGCGTTCCAGCTTCCCGAGCTTCTCTTCAACCTGTCTGCGGAGCCGTTCGGTGATCTCAATGTTCTTGCCGCTGATTACAAACTTCATACCAGTCACCTCTTCTTCGTTTTATTGTCCAAAAATATCGCGATGGTGCCTGCTGTTTTTGGTAAATTCATTATAGTCGAAACGGCACGGACTGTAAAGATGACAAGCAGAAAAAGAGCCCCGGAACGCTCCGGAGCTCCTTCTTCCTTCTCTTAATTACGATGAACCGGCAGGCCGCCCCCGCCACCGGGCTCAGCGCCCCTCCGCGAACGCGACCACGTCGCGGTACGGCAGCTTTCCGCCGTAGATATCGAGGCCGGATCCGACAGTGAAATCGATCCGTCCGTCACCGATCGCGTAAAGCTCCTCCAGGTCCTCCATCGTCCGCACGCCGCCGGCGTAGGTCACAGTCTTGTCGCAGCTGTCCACCAGCAGACTCAGCAGCTCCTCGTCGATACCGCCGCCGACGCCCTCGTGGCTGATCGCGTGCACGAGAAACTCGCTGCAGTGCTCGCTCAGCGTCTCGAACAGCGACGCGTCCAGAGGCGTGTCGGTGAAGGTCTGCCAGCGGTCCGTCATGATGTAGTAGCCGTCCGCGCCGGGCTTGCGCGCGCAGGAAAGATCCAGCACGAGCCGGTCGCGCCCCACCGTCTTCTCCAGCGCACGGAGGTGATCAAAGGAAATCTCTCCGTTGTGGAAGACATAGGACGTCACGATCACATGGCTGGCGCCCGCCTCAAGCCAGCCGGCCGCGTTCTCCGCGGTGACGCCGCCTCCGGCCTGCAGCGCGCCCGGATAAGCCGCCAGCGCACGGAGTGCCTGCTGCCTGGTTGCCTCATAGTAGGGCGAGTCCGGCGCATTGAGAAGGATCACATGTCCGCCGCGGAGCCCGTCCCGGCGGAACAGCGACGCATACCAGTCCGCGTCATGCTCGGATACGTAGTTCTCTTCCGCCTGATCTCCGAAGTCCCGGAGCGTGCTCCCGATGATCTGCTTGACCTTTCCGTTATGAATGTCGATGCATGGCCGAAATCTCATCGCTCCTGAACATCCTCCCGTTTTCCGTCTGTCATCCCGTCATTCCTCCGTACGGGGCGCGCCGATGACGTCGCTCATGTCGTAGAGCCCGGGCGCGCGGCCGGCCAGAAAACGGGCCGCCGCCACGGCGCCCTTCGCGAAGACCGCGCGGGAATAAGCCGTATGACGGAACTCGATGACCTCGTCCTGCCCCGCAAACAGCACGTCGTGCACGCCGACGACGGTGCCGCCGCGCAGCGAGCTGATGCCGATCTCCTTCGGATCGCGCTTCGCGCGCTGCTCGTGACGGTCAAACGTGTATGAATACTGCCCCTGCATCGCCGCGTTAATGCTGTCGGCCAGCATCAGCGCGGTGCCGCTCGGCGCGTCCAGCTTCCGGTTGTGATGCATCTCGACGATCTCCGGATCGAAGCCGTTCGGGCAGAGCGTCTCCGCCGCCTGCTTCAGAAGCCTCATCAGCAGATTGATGCCGAGCGACATATTGCCGGACCGCAGGATCGCCACCTGCTCCGACGCTTCCTTCACGTTCTGTACCTGCACATCCGTAAGCCCGGTCGTGCAGAGCACGATGGGGATCATCCGCTCCGCGCCGTAGGCGATCAGCTCGTCGACCGCCCCGGCCGTGGAGAAGTCGATGATGACGTCCGCCTCCTCCGTACACTCCGAAAGCGACCGGTAAACGGGGAACGTTTCTCCCTCTCCGCCTCTCGCGTCAACACCCGCCACGATTGTCATATCCGGCTCCTGCGCGCAGAGCGCCGCCACCGCGTGCCCCATATGGCCGCAGGCGCCATGAAGAATCACACTGATCATTGAATGCACCCGTATCCCTTCATCGCTTTCCTGAGCAGTTCCTGATGCGCCGGCTCCATCTCGGTGAGAGGCAGTCTCGGCTTTCCGACCTCCCAGCCCATCATCCGGAGCGCGGCCTTCACCGGAATCGGGTTAACCTCGGAGAACAGCGCGCGGATCAGCGGGAGCGCCTCGATCTGAAGGCCGGCCGCCTTCGGATAATCCCCTTCAAGGCAGGCCGCGACGATCTCGTGGGTTTTTCGCGGCGCCACGTTGCTCAGCACCGAGATCACGCCGATGCCGCCCAGCGCGCAGATCGGCACGATCTGATCGTCGTTCCCGGAATAGATATCCAGCGCGCCTTCCGCCAGCTCCGCCACTCTGGCGATCTGGCTGATATTGCCCGAAGCCTCCTTCACGGCAACGATCTGCTTCACGTTCTTTCCGAGAAAGGCAGCTGTCTCCGGAAGCACGTTGCAGCCCGTGCGGGACGGCACGTTATACAGGATGCAGGGAAGAGACGTGCTCTCCGCAATCGTCGTGTAGTGGGCGATCAGGCCGTTCTGCGTAGCCTTGTTGTAATAAGGCGTCACGAGAAGCAGACCGTCCGCGCCCGCCTCCTCGGCCCGTTTCGACATCATCACGGCATGGGCCGTGTTGTTCGACCCGGTGCCGGCGATGACCGGCACACGGTGAGCCGTCCGCTCCGCCGCGAAGCGGATGGCCTCGATATGCTCGTCGTCGTCGAGGGTCGGCGCCTCGCCGGAGGTTCCTACCGCGACGATCGCGTCCGTGCCGTTCTCGATCTGCCAGTCGATCAGGCGGCCGTACACATCGTAGTCGATACTGCCGTCTTCCTTCATCGGCGTCACGATCGCGACGCCCGCGCCTTTGAAAATTGCCATTTCAACCTCCTCGCGGTGCAACCCCGCTTTTTGTCCATTCACTATAGCATCGGCTTTCATCGCGTGTCAACCGCACCGGTCTGCGCCCGGATCCGGCCGGGAGCCTGACCGGTACTCAGACCGTGAACGCGGCGAAGCGGGCGCCGGCTGCCCGGGCGAGATCCGCCGTCTTCAGATGCAGCGTGGAACCGATCCTTCCTCCGGAGACGTAGATTTTTTCAAAGCCCTCCGCCTCCTCCGCGATGACCGTCGGGAACGCCTTCTTCATGCCGATCGGGCTGCATCCGCCCCGCACATATCCCGTGAGCGGCGTCAGATCCTTCACATGGATCATCTCCACCGATTTCTCGCCGACGGCCCGGGCGGCCGCCTTCAGATCCACCTCCCTGTCGATGGGCAGAACGAAGACATAGTGTTCCCCGCTCTTCCCCTGCATCACCAGTGTCTTGAAGGACTCCTCGTGGGAGACGCCCTCGAGATCCGCCACCTGAGAGCCGTCCTCGAAGTCCGGCACCTCGTACTGAAGAACCTCGTAGGGAATCTTCATCCGATCCAGCATTCGCATCGCGTTGGTCTTGATTTCCTTTTCCTTTCTGGCCATACTGTCTCCCTTCACTCAGCCGCCGCGCATCCGGCGGACAAGTCTGTCTCCGCTTTCCGGACGGATCCGCGTATCTTTCATGCCGTAAAAGAGCCTGCCCTTTCGCAGGCAGGCTCCATCGCACGGAAGCGCATCCGGCGGGTTTCTCAGTTTCGGAATCCCGCGCGCTTCCTCATTCTCGAATCAAGTATTTTCTTGCGGATGCGGAGGTTCTTCGGCGTCACCTCAAGCAGCTCGTCGGTGTCGATGAAGTCCAGCGCCTGCTCCAGCGAGAGGATCCGCGGCGGCGTCAGCGTCAGCGCCTCATCCGCGCTCGAGCTCCGCGTATTCGTGAGATGCTTCGTCTTGCAGACGTTGATCTCGATGTCCTCCGGCTTCGCGCTCTCCCCGACGACCATCCCGGCGTAGACCTCCGTCCCCGGCGTGATGAACAGCGAGCCGCGCTCCTGCGCCGCGAAGAGGCCGTAGGTCACCGCCACACCCGGCTCGAAGGCGATCAGAGAACCGTTCTTCCGGTAGCTGAACTCACCCTTGAAGGGGCCGTACTCATCGAAGGTGGTGTTGAGCACGCCCGTTCCCTTCGTCGCCGTGAGGAACGGTCCGTGGAAGCCGATCAGGCCGCGGGAAGGAATCGAAAACTCCAGCCGCTGCGTGCCGTCGGCCAGCGAGCTCATCCCCTGCAGCTCGCCCTTGCGCTCGGCGAGCATGCTGATCACCGTGCCGGCGAACTCCTGCGGGACGTCCACATAGGCGATCTCATAGGGCTCCAGTTTATGTCCCTTCTCGTCCTCCTTGTAGATCACCTCCGCCTTGGAGACGGCAAATTCATATCCCTCTCGGCGCATCCGCTCAATCAGAACCGACAGATGCAGCTCGCCGCGGCCCGAGACATGGAAGGTGTCGGTGCTCTCGGTGTCAGCCACCCGGAGCGAGACGTCCGTGTTGAGCTCGCGCATCAGACGGTCCCGGATCTGACGCGAGGTGCAGTACTTGCCCTCCCGGCCGGCAAGCGGGCTGTCGTTGACGATGAAGTTCATCGCGATGGTCGGCTCGGAGATCTTCTGGAACGGGATCGGTTCGTCGTCTCCCGGCGTGCAGATCGTGTCGCCGATCTGAAGATCGCCGATACCCGAGATCGCGACGATCGCGCCTACGTCCGCCCGCTGCACGTCGACCTTCTTCAGTCCGTCGAACTCGTAGAGCTTCGTGATTCTTGTCTTCTCGTGGATATCCGGGTTGTGGAAGTTGACCCGCATAATCTCCTGTCCGACGGCGATGGATCCGTTGTCCACCTTGCCGATGCCGATCCGGCCGACATATTCGTTGTAGTCGATGGTGGAGATCAGCACCTGCGTGCCCTTCTCCGGGTCGCCCTCCGGCGCCGGGATATAGTCAAGGATCGTGTCGAACAGCGGCTTCAGGTCCTTGTGCTCGTCGTTCAGGTCGCGGACGCAGTAGCCGTCACGCGCCGACGCGTAGAGGAACGGGCACTCGAGCTGCTCATCCGAGGCGTCCAGATCCATCATCAGCTCCAGCGTCTCGTCCACGACCTCCTCCGGTCTCGCCTCCGGGCGGTCGATCTTGTTGATGCAGACGATGACGGGAAGATCGAGATCCAGCGCCTTCTTCAGCACGAATTTCGTCTGGGGCATCGTCCCCTCGAACGCGTCCACCAGCAGGATGACGCCGTTGACCATCTTCAGCACACGCTCGACCTCGCCGCCGAAGTCCGCATGCCCCGGCGTATCGATGATATTAATCTTCACGCCCTTGTAGGTGATGGCGGTGTTTTTCGAAAGGATCGTGATGCCGCGCTCCCGCTCGATGTCGCCCGAGTCCATGACGCGCTCCTGCACCTCCTGGTTCTCCCGGAACGCGCCGCTCTGACGGAGCATTCCGTCCACCAGCGTCGTCTTGCCGTGATCGACATGCGCGATGATGGCAATGTTTCTGATATCTTCTCTCTTGATGATACTCATACGTCTCTTACCCGTCTTCTCTGTCTCTTAGCAACAACCGTAAAATATAGCACGATTTCCCGCGCCTTGCAAGAAAGGCCCGATCCGGCGCATTTTCGAACGCTTTCCCCCCGTTTTCCGCTCCTGCTCGGAAAATGCAGCCCGCCGGCCGCAGCGGACTGCATTTCCAATTAAGAAGCGTCGGGTCAGCCGTCATCACCGGATTCGTATTTGGCCAGCGCCTGCTCCCTTGTCATGTTCAGACTGTACCCGCCCGGGTACATCGCGTAGTACTGGCTGCCCGGCTCAAGGTCGTAGCCGTAAGCCTTCGCGAGCTCGGAAACAGTCACGCACTTGTAGCCCTGATCAGTCAGACTCGAGATCAGCTTGTCGGCGATATTGCCGGAGGGCGCGTACAGATCATGCATCAGCACGATGGATCCGTCCTTCACCTGATCCATGATGGTCTGGTAGGTCGTATCGTCGTCCTTCGTCTTCCAGTCCAGCGTATCCACATCCCAGAGAATCATCGGCTTCTGGATCGTCTCCACGACAGTCGCGTTCATCAGTCCGCCGGTCGGCCGCATCACGGGCGGCGTGACGCCGCTGATGCCGCTGATCACCTCATCGTTGTGGTTCATCTCGTCGGTGATGCCGTCCGCGTCGAGGTCCGTCAGCCATTGGTGGTCATATGTGTGGCTGCCGATCTCCATCCCGAGATCCGCCTCCCGCTTCAGCTGGTCCTTCCAGTACTCCGCCTGCTGTCCCACGACAAAAAACGTGCACTTCGCGCCGTGCTTTTCCATCGCGTCAAGCACGTCGTCCGTGTGCTTCGAGGGACCGTCGTCGTAGGTCAGTGCGACCAGCTTCTGGACACGGGACGGATCCACCACGCCGCTGGCGTCAAAGTACAGATCTTTGACATTGCCTGTGTTGACCCAGCCGGTCGCCATATAGCCGTCGCTCTTGAAATAGTACCGCTGTCCGTCGATGGTCTTCCAGCCGTTCCGGAACGTCGTCCCGTCATCGTTCAGATACCACCAGCCGCTGTCCCCGACATTCCACCCCGGACTGCCCGCCAGTTTCTCATCCGCGGCAGCCACCTCCGCTGTGTCCGTGTCCACGTTCTCCTGTGTCTTCGTGACCTTCGGCGGGACCTGTATCTTCTTTCTGGTGAGAAGAGGTACGGCGATGCAGATCAGCAGCGCGGCCGCCGCGGTGGGAACAGCGATCCTCAGCGTTTGCTCTGTCCGCTTCCGGCGTTCTCTCCTCCGAATCAGTTCATTCTTTGTCATGTGCTCACTTCTCCGTATACGCTATAACTATAACGTTCCGCCCCCTAACAGGCAAGTAAAAAAGAAGGATGCCGCCCGTCTCTGAGCGACATCCTGTTTTTCACAATATACTTCCGCGTCAGCGGTATTTCCGGTCAGAACCGGCGGATCGCGACGATCGAACCGTGAGCCGCGCTGCGGCTGTGGGTGATGCCGGCCTTGGAGCTCTGCGCCTCGATGATGCCTCCGTTGCCGTCGTAAATCGCCACATGGCCGGAGTAAACGATCACGTCGCCGGCCTGCGCTTCCGAGAGAGAGCTCACCGGGCTGCCCGCGTACGCCCACTCGCCGGAGGTCATGTAGCCGCCGCTGTACGCGCCCGCCTGCTGGAGCACCAGCCACACGAAGTGCGAGCAGTCGACGCCGCTCGAAAGGGAGCTGCCGCCGTAGACGTACTTGCCGCCCACATAGGAATCCGCGATCGAGGTGATGGAACCGCCGGCTCCGGAGCCGCCGGACGACGATCCGGATCCTTCCTCCTCGTAGGAATCTTCCTCGTCATCCGAGGACTCCTCCTCATAGGACTCCTCCTCGTCAGCGGATTCTTCCTCGTCGTAGGACTCCTCGTCATCAGAGGACCCTTCCTCGTCGTAGGATTCCTCCTCGTTCGAGGTCTCTTCCTCGTCATAGGTTTCGGTGTTGTCTTCCTCGTCCTCCGTCACTTCCTCGACCGGCTCCGCGCCGCTCTCGGTCTCCTCGTAGGACATATCCTGCTCCTCTTCGCCGAAGGAACGGTCCTCCGTCTCCTCCTCAGAGTTCTCCTGCTCTTTTTCCTTCTCGGCCTCGGCCGCCGCTCTCTCCCGCTCGGCGATCCGCTCCGCCTCGGCTCTCGCCGCGGCTTCCGCCGCCGCGGCCGCCGCCGCCTGCTTCTCCGCCTGAATCTGGCTCAGGCGCTCGTTGGCCTCGTTGATGACCTCATTGAGAGCCGCCGCCTGCTGCTGCGCCTCGGCGATCTGCGCCGCGTAGTCGTCGGAGCTGGCCTGTTTCGCGGCGATCTCGCTGTCAAGGCTGCTCTTCTGCTGATCGAGGGAAGCCTTCTGGGTCTTGAGCGCGTTGTTCTGGTTCTCAAGATCGGACTTCTGGGATTCCAGCTGACCCTTCAGTGTCTGCACCTGGGAAACGGTCTCCTTCAGGCTGTTCAGCTGATCCCGGTCCGTACTGGCGATCTGCTCGGTGTACTCGGTCTTGTTGAAGAACTGCGTGACATCGTTGGATTCCAGCACCGTGATCGCGAGTCCGACGTCTCCGCCGTTCTCATAGATGTACTGAATCCGTTTCTTCATCGCCTCATACTGCTCATCCCGCTTCGCTTCCGCCTGGGACAGCTGCCGGCTCGTCTCGTCGATCTTCGTCTGCGTATCCGTGATCTTACCCTGCGTCGTGTCGATATCCGACTGCGTGTCGTCGATCTGAAGCATCAGGTCTACGAGGTCCGCGTTCATATCACTGATCTGCGCCTGAATATCTTCCCGCTTCACAGCCAGCGCGTCCAGCGCCGCCTGCGTGTTGCTGAGAGCCGCCTGATCGGCGTCGATCTCTGCCCGGACATCTGCTTCCTCATCGGCCAGAACCGGCGCGACGGTCGTCATCGAAAGCACGGACGCAAGTAACACGGAAAGTAATCTTTTCTTCATAACAGCGGTTCTCCTATTAAGCGGCAATGCCCGGTTTCGTCTTCAGCAAGCCTCCGACCGAAGCCTTCTCTGCTACTAACAGGCCCAAGTATAACAAAATAAAAAGGAGAAATCAACTCTTTATTAAAAGTTGTTACAGATTTATTAAATTCAACAGCCGGGTATTTTTGATAGTAAACCGTGGTATGATGTATGTAATAGAAGTTTGACAAATTCCATATTGAAACAGATAGCACGCCCCGACTGGACAGCACATTCTTGCAGTGTATAGCGCGAATCGTTTCAAAGCAGCCGATATTCAGCAGAATCGTCACCAGTCCCCTTAAGAATATGAAAATACAATAAGGAAGGTATACATATGGGCTTTGAACGATACATTGACCCGGAGATACTTGACAAGTTTGAGTATCATAATTATGGCCATGCTCTTGAGATTCTTCATGAATCATTTCCGAACGAGTGGAGCGAGCTGCAGGATTGTCTGAAACAGCTGCGATTGACGATTGCCGATATAAGCACATCAGGCGGAAATGAATCTCCCATTCCGAAGAAGTTTGATGATGTACTTTATCCCTACGGATGGCGTGAAATACGCATCTCGGGCGACCTGATTGTGAAAAAGTATCCCCGCCAAGTTGAACAAAGAAGAGGACGATTTAAGGATGAACCCTTTGAAGAAGATACAATAGAAGGCTATGTCGATGGCCATAACATTGACTTCTTGAAAAACAGAGTGGCGTTTGACCTGGAGTGGAACAGCAAGGACCAAACCTTCGACCGGGACCTTTTAGCTATGAGAACGTATTTTGATTGCGGACTGGTTGATGTCGGGGTCATCGTGACTCGTGCTGAAGAATTAAACGAAATCTTCAAGCAGATCAAAGATGATAATGGTAATCCTCTGATAAAGAAATATGGCTCCAGCACGACTTGGATGGGGAAGCTGACATATCGTCTTGACTCAAGAAGAAACGGAGGGTGCCCAATCCTTGCAGTCGGTATCAGAAAGGAATGTATTGAAGACTATGGCAGCAAGTACAAGCTTGGAGAATACTATAACGGACTTACGAAACTTCACTCGGGGAAAGAAATATAACACGATTTATGCTGATCCCCCATGGCAATTTCAAAACAGGACCGGGAAGGTTGCACCCGAAAACAAGAGATTGAATCGGTATGGAACAATGACGATAGAAGAGATAAAACAACTCCCCATATCCGATCTTGCTGATGAAAAAGCTCAGCTGTATCTGTGGGTTCCAAATGCCTTACTACCCGATGGCCTGGCCGTAATGGACAGATGGGGATTTGAATATAAGACAAACATCATCTGGGAAAAAGTTCGCAAAGACGGTCAGCCGGATGGCCGAGGAGTTGGATTCTACTTTAGGAATGTAACAGAAATGCTGCTGTTCGGAATCAAGAAAAAAAGCGCGCCGAACAGAACACTTGATCCTGCAAGATCACAGGTAAATCTGATCAGAACGATGAAACGTGAACATAGCAGAAAGCCTGATGAAATCATTCCGATCATCGAAGCATGCAGTCGGGCTCCGCGGATCGAGTTGTTTGCTCGTGGCAGCCGTGAGGGCTGGGACATGTGGGGAAATCAGGCAGATGCTTCGTATGAACCAACATGGAATACGTATAAGAACCATACTATTGCTGCACTGACATCTTGAGCGAGCAGAAACAATAAACAACACCAAAGTGACCCGCTGAGCATCTGGTCTCTTTGGAGTTGTTTATCGCGAAAAAGTGTTTATTCAGACCTGTCTCTCAGATATTTCATCATGCAAAGGATGGCCATAATGCCAATCACATATTTTCCGATCAGTCCGGCATATGACAGGATGAACGGAAGCATTTCGAATATGTTTGTCATAGGCATTACCTCATACAAATCGGGAGAGAAACCGATTCACGACTTTCTTCTCATCAATTCATTCTACTAAATGTATTATTTTTTATACATTTCTATTGTATCATTTCGATTATCAAGATTCAACCAGTCGGACAGCAAATTCACGCACACTGCTTTGATGTAGTCTGAACGGTTCGTATCCGTTCAGACCGTCTCCTCTTCATGCGAGTCACCGAACTGCGGGACGTCTTTCATCTGCTCTCTGGCGATGATGCCGAGCACATGATCGAAATCATGCCACTCCTGCTCCGTCATGCTGGCCCGGACCTTCGCCAGCGTCCGGTCCACATAGGACATGCTGATGTTGTAATAGTCGAGGTACTTCTGCGTCACCTGAAGGAAATATTCCCGCTTGTCTCTCGTGGACTGAATTTTCTTCAGATAGCCTTTCCGGACAAGGCTGTTGACCTTATAGGCGGCGTTCGGGGAGGAAATCTGGATGAAGCTGGCAAACTCGTTGACCGTCGGGTTCTTCATGGCGTAGATCACCTCCATGCAGAACGTCTCGACGGTCGTCAGCGTCGCCTCCCGGTTGTCGAAATTGCGGAAAATTTCACGGTAGAAATGCAGCTTGAAATTGGAATACACGTTCTTGAATGCTTCCTCTGTGGTCATTGGCCGATACACCCCTTCCGCCTGCCTCTCCAGCCGCAGGCTGATTTCATGATGCTTCCACTGTAGCATCACCTCCGGTCAAAGTATAGCGGAAAATACAGTCCGCCGGACAGAGGGTCCGGGGCGGCGGAAACAGCCGGCGTACGGACGGAAAGGTCAGGGCGGATCACTGGATCACGAACGAAAGCTCCGCCTCCGCCGCCGTACTGCCGTCCACCCGGGCTACGGCCTTCCCGAATCCGACGGGACCCTTTCTTGCCGTGATCTCACAGCGCAACTCCAGCACGTCTCCCGGCGTCACGGGCCGCCGGAACCTTGCCTGCTTCACGCCTCCGAAGAGCACAATCCGCCCGCGGTTCTCCTCCTCCGCAAGGAGGGCCACCGCACCGGTCTGGGCCAGCGCCTCCAGAATCAGCACCCCCGGCATCACAGCCCGCTGCGGGAAATGGCCGAGGAACTGCATTTCATTGGAAGAAACGCACTTTCTTCCGACAGCGTAGCGCCCCGGCTCGCCCTCCGTGATCCGGTCCACCAGAAGAAACGGATACCGGTGCGGAAGAATCTGTTTGATTTCATCTGCGTTCAGCTGCATGTCTGCCTCCTTTGATAAGCCCGTCCGTTTGCGCCGCGCGTCTTACGGGCCTCCGGCGCCGTTCCGCCCCGCGAATCTTCCGGACCTCTCACCGTCTTATTCATGGTATGCGCCGAAAGCCAGTGTGACGTTGTGGCCGCCGAAGCCCAGTGAATTGGACAGCGCGTATCGGATCGGCATCGCCGCGCCCTGTCCGGGCACCACATCGAGGTCGCACTCCGGGTCGGGCTTCTGATAGTGGACCGTCGGCGGTACAAAGCCCTGGTTCACCGCCAGCGCCGTGATCACCGCCTCCACGGCCGCGCTGGCTCCCAGCAGGTGACCGGTCATCGACTTCGTGGAGCTGACCTTCAGCCGGTCCGCCTCCTCTCCGAAAAGGCTTCGGATCGCCGCCGTCTCGCCGGCGTCGTTGAGCTTCGTGGAGGTGCCGTGGGCGTTGATGTAGTCCACATCCGCCGTGGTGATGCCCGCGTCCTCAAGCGCCATGCGCATGCACTCCCGGGCGCCGCTGCCGTCCGGACGCGGCGCCGTGATGTGGTAGGCGTCGCAGTTCGTCCCGTATCCGGCCAGCTCGGCGTAGATCCGGGCGCCGCGCCGCCGCGCGTGGCCGTACTCCTCGAGGATCAGCGCTCCCGCGCCCTCCCCCATCACGAAGCCGCTGCGGTCTGCGTCGAAGGGGATCGACGCCCGGTCCGGGTCCGCCGTGTCCGTCAGCGCCTTCATGGAGGTGAAGCCTCCGATGCAGAGCGGCGTGATCGCAGCCTCCGCGCCGCCCGCCACCATCACGTCGCCGTATCCGTCACGGATATGACGGAACGCGTCGCCGATGGCGTTGCCGGCGCTGGCGCAGGCTGTGACCACACAGGCGCACATCCCCCGCAGCCCGTAGCGGATCGCGATCTGCCCCGCCGCCATATTGGAGATCGTCATCGGGATGAAGAACGGATTGACCCGGTCGTATCCCTTCTCCATGCCTCTCACCTTGTTCTCCTCGACGCTGGAGATGCCGCCGATGCCGCTGGACATCAGGACGCCCCACCGCGTATGCGGTTCATCCAGCTTCTCAAGGCCCGAATCCTCCATCGCCTGCACGGCCGCCGCCATCGCGAACTGCGCGTAGCGGTCCATCCGCCGGCTCTCCCGCCTCTCGACGTACCGCTCGAGGTCGAGATTCTTCACCTCGCCCGCCAGCTTCACCTTCTGCTCCGCCGGATCATAGCGGGTAATCGGTCCGATGCCGCACCGGCCCGCGGTCACGCTGTCCCAGACCTCATCCCGGTCGTTTCCGATCGGCGAGACGATACCGAGTCCGGTGATCACCACTCTTCTTTTCATTTCTCCGACTCCTCTCCCGTCAGATGCCCATACCGCCGTCCACGCCCAGCACCTGACCCGTTATATAGGACGCCCCCGGCTCCGCGAGGAAGGCCACCGCCCGGGCCACCTCCTCCGGACGGCCCTCCCGGCCCGCCGGAATCTGTCTCATCATCGCCTCACGCACGGCTTCCGAAAGCACTTCGGTCATCGCGGTCTCGATCATGCCCGGCGCCACGGCGTTGACCGTGACGTTCTTCCCCGCCAGCTCCTTCGCCAGCGTCTTCGTCAGCCCGATGATGCCGGCCTTGCTGGCCGCGTAGCTGGCCTGCCCCGGATTCCCGTGCACGCCGACCACGCTGGACATGCTGATGATCCGCCCGTACCGCTGCCGTACCATCAGACGGGCCGCCTTCTTCATGCAGTAGAACGTGCCGTACAGATTCGTCTTCAGAACCCGGTCAAAATCCTCCGGCTTCATCATCAGAAGGAGCTGGTCCTTCGTGATGCCCGCGTTGTTCACCAGAATATCCAGACGGCCGGTAAGGGCGGCCGCCTCGGCGAACATCCGATCCGCTTCCGCCGGGTTCGAGAGATCGGCGCCGAGGCAGAGCGTCCGCACGCCCTCCTCGCGGCAGAGACGCTCCGTCTCCCGCGCCGCCGCCTCGCCGCGGCCGTAGTGGATGATGACATCCGCGCCTTCCTTCGCCAGTTCCAGACAAATCGCCCGCCCGATGCCGCCGCTTCCGCCGGTCACCAGCGCGGTCTGACCTGCGCATCGCTTCTCACACATACTGCATATCCTCCAGAGTGTCCACCGATACCGCTTCCGCGCCGGGCAGCGTTCTCCGGACAAAGCCGGCCAGCACCCGCCCCGGACCGATCTCAATGAACCGTTCCACGCCCTGACGCTTCATCTCAAGCAGCGTCTGCTCCATCCGCACGCCGGACATCACCTGCCTCTCAAGAAGCGTCGCGATCTCCGCCGGTCCGGTCTTCTCCGCCGGTCCGCCCAGCACGTTGAAATACACAGGAAACCGCATCGTTCCGAAGGTCACGCGCGGGAAATACCGGTGCAGCGCGAGGGACGCCGGCTTCATCAGCGACGTATGGAAGGCCGAGCTGACCCGGAGCTCCATGCAGCGCCGCGCTCCGGCCTCCTTCGCGAGCTTCTCCGCCGCGCCGACCGCCCCGGCCAGTCCCGAGATCACGGTCTGGCCGGCGGCGTTGTAGTTGGACACCTCCACCATCTCGCCCGTGGCCTCCGCCGCCCTCCGGCATACCTCCTCGACCGCGGCGGAGGGAAGGCCGAGCACCGCGCACATCTTCGTCTCCACGTCTCCGGCCGCATCGGCCATCACCGATCCCCGATAGCGGGTAATGCGCATCAGATCCTGCGGCGTGAAGACGCCCGCCGCGCAGAGCGCGCTGTACTCACCCAGCGACAGCCCGGCCGCGCAGTCCGGCCGCACGCCCCTCTCCTCAAGCAGCGCCATCATCCCCAGCGCGAAGGCGGCCATCACCGGCTGCGTGTACTCCGTGCGGTTCAGTTCTTCCTCCGGTCCCTCGAACATCAGCGTCCGCAGATCAAAATCCACCTCTGCGTCCGCCCGGTCCACCGCCCGGCGGAAGGATGGCTCCGCGTCATAGAAGTCACGCCCCATCCCGACGCGCTGGCTGCCCTGTCCGGCAAACAGAAATGCTGTCTTCATTTGTCCTCCTTATGCCTTCAGCCCGCGGATCACGGCTTCGGCCTCTTCCGCCATTGACCTGAAGATGTCCTCCACCGGACGGATCTCATGCAGCTGTCCGCAGACCTGGCCGGCCATCAGAGAGCCTTCCTCCACGTCCCCGTCGAACACCGCCCTGCGGAGCGATCCGAGCGTGTAATGCTCCAGCTCCTCCAGAGAAGCGCCGGCCCGCTCGCTTTTGATGTACTGGCGCGACATCCGGTTCCGGATGATCCGGACCGGCGCGTTGACCGAGCGTCCGGTCACCACTGTGCTGTTGTCCTTCGCCTTGAGAAGCGCCGCCTTGTAGTTGGGATGAACCGGGCACTCGGCGCTCACAAGAAGCGCGGTGCCGATCTGCGCTCCGCAGGCGCCCAGCGCATAGGCGGCCGCCAGCTGACGGCCGTCGGCGATGCCGCCGGCCGCGATCACCGGCACATCCGGGCCGAGACGATCGATCATCTGAGGCACCAGCGTCATCGTCGTCATCTCCCCGACGTGGCCGCCGCTCTCCGTTCCCTCGGCGATGATGCCGTCCGCGCCGTCCCGTATGAGGCGCACGGCCAGCGCACAGCTCGCGGATACCGGGAAAACGCGGATCCCCGCCGCCTTCCACATACCGATGTACCGGCCGGGATTGCCGGCGCCGGTGGTCACCACGGGGATTTTTTCCCGTGCCACGATCTCCGCCATCTGCTCCGTCTCCGGATTCATCAGCATCAGGTTGACGCCGAAGGGTTTGTCCGTCATGGACCTGCAGATCCGGATGTTCTCCTCGAGCCGGGCGGCGTCCATGCCGCCTGTGCCGATCAGCCCCAGTCCGCCCGCGTTGGAGCAGGCCGCGGCGAAGGATCCCACCGCGATATTGGCCATCCCTCCCTGAATCAGCGGGTATCGGATACCAAGCAGTTCATTCAGTCGTTTCATCGATTTCCTCCCTCTGTCGGACGGCCGGAATGCGCCGCCGGAAGCACTCGGCCGCGGCCTGCATTCCCCCGTCTTTTTTGTTGAAATGGCGGCGTCTCCCGGTTCTCCCCGGTCGCCGTCCGCCTGCCCGTTTTTCCAGTGAAATGGCGGTGACTCACGATTCCCTCCGGCCGCAGTCCGCCTGACAGTTTCTTCCTTCTGCCGGACGCCGCCTCGCTCTTTGCCCGTGTCTGCCTTCCCGTCCGGCTGACCCTCAGAATTCCAGATACGCGCTGCCCCAGGTGAGGCCGGCGCCGAAGCCTACGCAGAAGATACGCGAGCCCGCCCGGATTTTTCCGCCACGGATCAGCTCGTACAGCAGCAGCGGGATGCTGGCGGCTGATGTGTTCCCGCAGACATCCAGGTTCATCGGGAAGAGCTCCTCCCCGAGATGCATCTGTCTCCTCACATGGTCGATGATCCGCCGGTTCGCCTGATGGCAGACGATCCCGTCCGTATCCTCCGCGCGGACTCCGCTCACGCGCTCCATCCGGCGGATCTCGCCGGCGAGAACGCCTGTGGCGAAGCGGAAGACCTGACGGCCGTTCATATGAAGATACGCCTCTTCGAGGAGTGCTTCCTTCCCGTCCTCATCCGGGTGGGCCCAGACGGGGCCGCCCTCCCCGGCTGCAGTCAGCTGGTTCCGGCCGAGGCAGCGCGCCGACAGCGCTTCCCGGTTTCCCTCCGCCGCCGTATGAGAGAAGAAGTGGATCCCCGCCTCCCGCCGCACCACAGCCGCCGCCGCGCCGTCTCCGAAGAGGATCGACGTCTCCCGGTCCGAAAAGTCCAGCATGTCCGAATACTGCTCGGCTCCGATCAGCAGCGCAAGCGGCCTCTCCCCGTCCGCCCGGCTCTCCGGATGCATGTCCCTGTAGGAAAGGAATGCATCCGCCGTCTGCAGCGCGTAGATGAAACCGGTGCAGGCCGCGTTGAGATCGAAGGCCGGAATCCCGGAGGGAATCCCCAGCTCCTGCATCACGAGACACGCGGTGGAAGGAAGAAGATAGTCCGGGCTGCTGGTGGCCGCGATCACAAGACCGATCTCATCCGGATCCGCTCCGCTTCGCTCCAGCGCCTCTTTCGCGGCGCTGACAGCCAGACGGCTCTGGGACTCGCCCGGTCCGCAGATTCTCCGTTCCCGGATCCCCGTGCGGGTTCGGATCCACTCATCGGAGGTGTCCATATACGCCGTCAGCTCGCCGTTGGCCACCCTCCGTTCCGGCAGCGCGTGGCCCATGCCGATGATCCGTATGCCGCTCATCCCTTCTCTCCCTCCGCCCGGTCCTTCGGGCATGCGTTTCCTTCGAAATGCCGGTACTTTTCGTATCGCTCCGCCACCAGCCGGTCCGCGGGCACGCGTCTCAGCTCCGCGAGCTCATCGCGGACCGCCGTCTTCAGAAGGCGGCGGATCGCCTCCGGATCCCGCCCGAGACCGCCCGCCGGCTCCGGAAAGACCCGGTCCGCAAGACCGGCCCTCCGGAGATCCGCCGCGGTGAGCTTCATCACCTCACAGGCTTCTCCGCTTCTTGAAGCGTCCTTCCACAGGATGCTGGCGAAGCCTTCCGGCGAGAGCACGGAGTACACCGCGTTCTCCAGCATCCAGATGCGGTCGCCCATCCCGATCGCCAGCGCGCCGCCGCTGCTTCCTTCGCCGGTGACGATGGTGAGGATCGGCGTCCTGAGCATGCTCATCGCCGCCAGATTTTCGGCGATCGCCGTGCTCTGCCCGTTCTCCTCGGCCTCCCGGTCCGGGCAGGCACCGGGCGTATCGATGAACGTGATCACAGGCCGACCGAACTTTTCGGCCTGCCGCATGAGGCGGAGTGCCTTGCGGTAGCCTGACGGCTCCGGCATCCCGAAGCGGCAGGCGAGGTTTTCCTTGAGGTCCCGGCCCTTGCGGTGACCGATGACGGTGACCGGAAGGCCGTCCAAAAAACCGATGCCGCCCAGTATCGCGGCGTCCTCTCCGCCCAGCCGGTCGCCGCAGAGCGCGGTGAAATCCTCGAACAGCGCGCCGATGAACTCCTCGATGTGGGGCCGCTCCCTGTCCCGGGCGATCCGGACCCGCTCCGCCGCTTCCGGTGCGGATGAGCCGGGTACGCCCGCATCTTTCCGCGCCTCACCGGCCTCTGACCCGCCGCTTTCGTCTTCCGGAAGCATTTCACCGGATGCGTCCTCCGCCGGGTTTCCGGGGCGGCCGCCGGCAGACAGGACGGATTCCGGCACCGTGTTTCCGGAGTGGCTGCCGGCGGACAGGACGAGTTCCGGCGCTTCCGGCGCCGCGTTCCCGATGCGGCCGCCGCCCGGTATGACCGTCGCCTGTGCCACATCCTCCGTCCGTCCGAAGCCGTGGAGCCGCAGCAGCCGGGTGATCTCATACTTCATGTCATCCTGCCGGACAATCCGGTCCACGAAGCCGTGCTCAAGCTGAAATTCCGCTCTCTGGAAGCCAGCGGGCAGCTTCTCCCCGATGGTCTGCTCGATCACCCGCGGACCGGCGAAGCCGATCAGCGCTCCCGGCTCGGCGAGCACCACGTCCCCGAGGCTGGCGTAGCTGGCGCTGACGCCGCCGGTCGTCGGGTGCGTAAGCACGGAGATATAGAATCCTCCGTGCTCGGAAAACCGTCTGGCCGCGGCGCCCGTCTTCGCCATCTGAAGAAGCGAGAACATGCCTTCCTGCATCCGGGCGCCGCCGCTGGCGGAAAAAATCACCAGCGGGAGCTGCTGCCGGTCCGCCTCCTCAAAGGAGAGCGCCAGCTTCTCGCCCGCGACAGTCCCCATGCTGCCCATCAGGAACGCTTTTCCCAGCTCCGCGCCGAAGACCGGAATCCCGTTCACAAGCCCTCTCCCCGCCGTCACCGCGTCCTTTGACCCGGTGCGGAGCCGGTTCTCCTGCAGCTTCTGCCGGTAGCCCGGAAACGCCAGCGGGTCCGCCGTCTCCAGCTCCGCGAAATATTCCTCGAAGCTCCCTTCATCGAATAAAGAGGCGAGCCGTTCGTCCGTCCGGTGCGGACCGCCTTTTTTCATTCGGAGCGACCGGTAGGAAAGGAGCTCCTTCCGTTTGTCGGAAAACTGATTCTTCAAGATCTTCCCCTCCGGCTCTCTTCTCCCCAGCGGACGATGGCGTCCGTGTTCTTCTCAAGGAAACCGGTATCCACGTTTCCCACCAGAAAATCCGTGTTGTGCAGGATCAGATACTGAAACTCAATGTTCGTATCGATCCCCTTCACGGTCATCTCCTCGAGCGCCACGCGCATCTTCCGGATCGCCTCAAGCCGCCCCGGCGCATGCACGATGATCTTGGCGATCATCGAATCGTAGTAGGGACTGACCCGGCTTCCCGGATACAGCGCGCTCTCCACCCGGACGCCGCAGCCCGCCGGAAAATGGAGAAAGGAAACGGTTCCGGGACAGGGACGGAAATCCTGAGCCGGATTCTCCGCGTTGATGCGGCACTCGATGGCGTGACCGCTGAAATGCACGTCGCTCTGCTTAAACCCGAGTTCCAGACCGGCCGCGATCCGGATCTGCTCCCGGATCAGATCCACTCCGGTGACCATCTCCGTCACCGGATGCTCGACCTGAATACGGGTATTCATCTCGATGAAGTAGTACCGTCCCTCCCGGTCCAGCACGAACTCCACCGTGCCGGCGCTCACATAGCGGCACGCCTTCGCCGCGCGCAGCGCCGCCCGGAGGATGCCCTCGCGCTGCTTCGCGCTGAGCACCCTCGCCGGACTCTCCTCCAGCAGCTTCTGGTTTCGCCTCTGCATGGAGCAGTCCCGTTCTCCCAGATGAATGATATGGCCATGCGCATCCGCCAGGATCTGCACCTCGATGTGGTGGGGATGGGGAATCAGTTTCTCCAGATAGAGATCCCCGTTCCCGAACGCGGCAGCGGCCTCCGCCTGCGCGCTTTCAAATGCATTCCGTATCTCCGACGCGTCACAGGCAATCCGCATGCCCCGGCCCCCGCCGCCGGCGGATGCCTTCACGATGACGGGATATCCCACCCGGGTGGCCGTCTTCGCGGCCTCGCGCCAATCCTTCAGGATGCCGTCGGATCCTGGCACGACCGGCACGCCGTGCTTCTTCATCAGCTCTCTGGCGCGCTGCTTGTCGCCCATGCTGCGGATCATTCCGGAGGACGGGCCGATGAAGACGATGCCGTTCTTCTCGCACTGCCCGGCGAAATCCGCGTTTTCCGACAGAAAGCCGTAGCCCGGATGGATTGCTTCGCAGTGATAAGCCTTCGCCGCGGCGAGGAGTACGTTCTGATCAAGATAGCTCTTCGCCGCCGGCGCCGGGCCGATGCAGACCGACTCCGTGGCGAACTGCACCGGAAGCGTATCGGCATCCTCCTCGGAATAGGCTGCCACGGTTTCAATTCCCATCTCCTGACAGCACCGGAGGATCCGCATCGCAATCTCTCCCCGGTTCGCAATCAAAATTCTTCTGAACATCGCCGCTCCCCCGTCCGCCTCACGCGTTTTCGTCAATCACCATCAGGACCCGTCCGTACTCGGCGAATTCGCCATCTGCGATCCGGAACTCCCGGACTACACCGTCACAGGGAGAAGGGATCTCGCTCATCATCTTCATCGCCTCGATGAGACCGACGGTGTCTCCCTTCTTAACCGGCCGTCCCTCCTCCGCGTAGGGCTTCGCCCCCGGCTTGGAGGCCCTGTAGAAGATGCCCGCCAGCGGAACGGTCACCGCTTTTCCCTGATCCTCCTTCCCCGCCGATTCGAGAGCGGCCGGACGGCCCGGTTCCTGCCGGCCGGTACCGGCCGCTGCCTGCGTCCGTGTCACCGGGGCCGGAGACGTCACCGCTCCCGATTCCGCCGTATCCGGACAGCCGGCTGACATTCTCTCCATTCTTTCGCCGGCCGCCCTGTCTGTCCGTCTGAGCCGGACGTTCTCGGTTCCATCGGAATATTTCAGTTCACTCAGATCCGATGCGCCGAAAGCCTTCATCAGCTTCATCAGATCGTCCAGTTCCATCTTCATGGTCCCGCCTCCAAAAAATTCTCAGCCGGAACCGGTTCCGGCTGAGATCCGCTTTTCGTTTCAGGCCGCCTGATGCGCGTCGATGTACTCGACTACGCTGCCGACCGTGTGGAGATTCAGAAGATCCTCATCCGGAATCGTCACGCCGAAATTCTCCTCGAGAGCCATCATCAGCTCCACGACATCCAGAGAATCCGCCTGCAGATCCTTGAAGAAATCAGACTCCGGCCGGATGTCCTCCCCCTCGAAATTCAGCGTGTCGATGATGATCGCCTTCACCTTCTCAAACGTTCCCATTTGCGCTCCTTTTGTCTTTGCAAACCTTTTTTCTTCAGTTATTTAGTTAAATTTATTTACTTAACTGTTGCGTGTGCACTATACTACTCAGGCCGTCTGTGTGTCAATATATTTATCTAAATATTTTTAATTTACCGTCGGGAACACCGCCGCTTCTTGCCCCTCTGCCGTCCGCATGCTATAATTTGCCCATCCGCGATCTGGGCGGAGCACAGAAGGACCGTATGAATGGATACAAAGAAGGATCTCACGAAGGAGCTTCTGGCGGACTGTTTTCGTGAGCTTATGCTCACGACGCCCTTCGATAAAATCACGATCAAGATGATCACAGACCGGGCCGGGCTGATCCGCCCGACCTTCTATAAGCATTTTCAGGATAAATACGAAGTACTCGAGTGGATTTTCCGGACCACTGTCACCGACAGCGTCGATCTGATGCTGGCCAACAATATGGAAGCCGACGCCATCCTGATGTTCTGCCGCTGTATCGGAAAGGACAAAAAATTTTACCGTCGGGCCTATCAGATGGAACCGGGGCCCAACTCGTTTGACCATATCGTCCATGAGTACGTCTACCGCACGTTTCTCACCCTCGCGGACCGCTTCTCCGTGACGATGAGCAGAAAGTACGAATATCTCACCCGCGAGATGATTTCCGAATACTACACCAGCGGCCTCATCTGCTCGATCCGGGGCTGGGTGATGACAGACAGCGACATGACGGCCGAGCAGCTGGCCGACGCGTTCAAGTACCTGCTCTCCCACTCCGTCTTCGATCTGGTGAGCGAGTCAAGGCTGCGCGCCTCGACGAACTGAGCGGATCCGCGGCGCGGCAGGCGGTCCCGTTGCGGCATGATCTCCGGCGCGAGTCAGTACCCGAAACGGCCGGCTGCCGGACGCCCCGTTCTTCCGCACCTGCGAATCCGCTGCCCGTATCGAAAAAGGTCCCGTGGAGGACGAAGTGTAAAACTCCGTCCCCCACGGGACCTTCATTCGTTTCAGGAGCTCAGGCGGCTGCGCCGCCCCGTTTTCTTCCGCTCCGCTCAGCTGACATGCTCAAAGGCCGCCAGCTCCGGATGCTCTCTCTTCTCCTTTGTGTAATTCTCATAGGTCGGCTTCTTATGCGTCTCGGATGCCCACTCCTCGGCTGCCACAGGCGCCCACGCCTTCGCGTATGCGGCGGTCTTGGCGCAGAGCTCGTCGGCCTCCTCCGGCGCCTCGACGTTGGTCTGGTGCGCGCCGGTCTCCTCCACCATCTTCTTCAGAAGCTCCGGGTTCTCCAGCATCGGGCAGGGGCGCAGATGGTTGCGGTTGAACGGCTGGCCCTCGTGATAGGCCATAAACAGCGGGCTCTGCAGCATCTCGAGGATCGTGTTGTCCCGGATGTTGGTATTCGAGTAATGAATGAACACACAGGGCTCCGCGTCGCCGTTGGCGTTGATGTGGAAATAGTTCCGCCCTCCGGCGATGCAGCCGCCGACATACTCGCCGTCGTTCTGGAAATCCATCGGGTAGAACTCGATGTCGCAGTCGTTCGAACGGACCTGACGGATCCGGTGGATCATGTTCCGGCGCTGCTCCACCGTCGGCATCAGATCCAGCACCGCGTTCTTTCCGACCGGCATGTAGTGGAAGTAGAAGCCGAAGTGCGCGCCCTTGTCCGCCAGCATCCGCAGGAAGCCGTCATTGGTCACCGCTTCGATATTCTGGCGCGTGTAGCAGATCGAGGTGCCGAAGAGAATGCCGTTCTTCTTCAGCAGATCCATCGCCTCCATTACCTTCTGGTAATGGCCGTTTCCGCGGCGCGCGTCGTTGGTCTCCGGCGTTCCCTCGATGGAGAGCATGAAGATCATATTGCCCAGCTTCTTCACCTCGTCGCAGAGGGCCTGATCGATCAGCGTCGAATTGGTGTAGGCCGCGAACTGGCAGTCCTGATGCTTCTTCATCAGCTTCAGCACATCCTTCTTGCGGACCATCGGCTCGCCGCCGGTCATCATGTAGAGATGCACGCCCAGCGCCTTGCCCTCGGTGACGATCTTGTCCATCTCCTCATAGGTGAGGTTGCTCTTGTGTCCGTAGGTGCCGGACCAGCAGCCGACGCAGTGCATGTTGCATGCCTGCGTCGGGTCAAAGAGGATCAGCCACGGGATATTGCAGTTGTATTTCTCACGGTTCTCGCGGATCTCCTTCGTCCCGTTGAGGAACGCCTCGTACCCGAGGTTCAGAAGCGTCATCTTCGCGACATGCGGATCCGTCTCCACCAGAATCCTGTCAATCATTTTGAACCAGCGGTTGTCCGGATCCTTGATCGCCGCCCGGACCTGGTCCAGCTTTTCCTTCGTGGCCGCCCTGCCGAACTTGGATCCGGCGAGATCCACGATCTTGAGATAGACGGAGGTCCTGTCATCCGTATTCCGGATATGCCGGATCAGACCTTCCAGTAAGACGTTCATCGCCTGACGCTCTGCTGCATGTGATAATGATGCCACGATATTCTCTCCCTTTCTCTTGAACAAACCAGACAGCCTGCGCTGTTGTTACCATTTATAAAGTGAACCCCAAAGTGAACCCCGGTGAATCGGGAAATGCACCCGCCGCCCCAAAAAACGGAACGCCCCCGCGGTCTTCAGAAGACCGCCGACAGATAGTTGATCAGCAGATCCACCCCGCCGATCAGCACAAGGCATCCGCCTACCGCGACCAGCTGGTTCATCGGCCCGTAGCCGAGCCAGAATCCGCAGAAGACGCCGACCAGCGCACTGGCGGCCGTGATCACGCCGACGATCAGCGCGGAGAGCAGCAGCTTAAGCCCCATGAAGCCGAAGCCGACACCCGCGATCAGCGCGTCGATGGACGTGAGGAACGCCCAGAACAATACGACCCGCACATGGAATTCGTCCTGTTTCTTCTCCTCCAGATGCCTTCGGCTCTTCTTCACCGACTTGGTGATCATCGTGATGCCGAGCACGAAGAACGTGCAGGCCGCGAGAAACGACCAGAGAAACTGCACGGAGGTGTACCCTCTCCGGATCGCCGGGATCATCGTGATGGCGCTGCCAAGAAGCATCATGCCCATCTGAAAACCCGTGAACAGCCCGACCATCGCCGCGCAGCGTGTCTTCCTGATCTCCGAGACAGTCGCCCCCCGGTACAGACAATATGCAAATACGTCGAGCGACAGCCCGATGGAAATCACAATCAGTTGCCAGAGGCCCATCCGTCCTACCACCTTTCCCGTTTCAGACTTATTATATGGAAGAACGCCTGTTTTCGGTATGCCAATAGAAACGATGTGTACCGGTGCCGGATACAGATCATCGGGTTTGTAGCCTGTTTCCTGCGGTTTTCAGCCGTCCCGCCCCGAACGCCGCCGGTTTTTGCCGCCCTCCCGGTCTGCTTTATACCTGTTTCAGCCTGCCTTCAGCAGGCATCGGCCTGTCCCCGAAATTTTTTCAATTCTGTCAAACTTTTCATTGCTTTTCATCGGGCAGGGTGCTAGAATACTTCTCGGACGGTTAGCTCAATGGGAGAGCACTCGCTTCACGTGTGAGGGGTTGCAGGTTCGAGTCCTGTACCGTCCATTTTTCATGCCCGGAGTTTCAAAAGAGAAAAGCCGGTTCAGAAAGGCCGGGGCATCAGAGCCCGCCGGAAAAGCGGGACGGGAGAAAAGCCATCTCCCGTCCCGCTTTTCCGGCGCCCGATGCCCCGGCCTTATTTCATTCCATCCCGTCATACCCCCCTGACCGCGTCAGCCGCCGACTTCGCTGTCCCGCTCCCTGTACCGTTGCTCGACCCACCTGTCCCACCGGCGGAAGCGGAAGAAACGGCCTCTCCGGTCAACCGCGTACCAGCAGATCAGATTGAGCGCCAGCGCAGTCAGCACATCGAACAGAGAATGCTGCTTGATGTAGACCGTCGACAGAATGATCAGCAGTCCCCAGACTGTCATCCCGAGAAATTTCGGAAGCGCAATGGGGCGCTTCCGCCTCGTCCGGCTGAGTGCGACCAGCACCGCGGTCGTGTTGAATACATGAATGCTGGGGAATACATTCGTCGGCGTATCCGACCGCCAGACAGCCGCCACCATCCTCGTCAGCACGTTATCCCTCGGCATCTCATACAGACGGAGCGGCTGGCGGTTCGGGATAAACGTGGAGATCAGAAGAAACACCGTCATCCCGGTCATAAGAGAGGTCGCCAGCTCGTCGAAGCACGTCCGGTCCGTCAGATAGACATACACAATTCCAATCGTGATGAAAAGGAACCACGAAAGATAGGGGATCACGAACCACTCGTTGAAGGGAATGAACCGGTCAACCGCCAGAATGACCTGAACATAGTGCGCCCTTGGTACGATCTCGATAATATGGAACCAAACCAGATACGCAAGCAGATAGAAGATCAGCGGCCACACATGGTCCAGATCATTCTCTCTCGTCCATCCGAAAAACGCCTTCACCAGTTTCATCCGCCGCTGTCTTCCCCGATCGTCCGTCCGCTCCGAAAGCGCGGTTCGATCCGCTGCCCGCCGCTCAGTACCGCACCTTGAATTCATACTCATGCTCTTCCGCCGGAATGATCTGCTCCTCAACATCCGTAATCTCGATGAAGCGCTGCTCTCCGAGACGGGTCATCATCTCGTCGAGCACGGACCGCGGCCCCTGGATCTCCATCTCGACCCGATCGTCGCAGACGTTTCTCACCCATCCGGTCACGCCCAGTGACTGGGCGATCCATGTGGCCCGGTACCGGAAACCAACTGCGGTCACCTGGCCGCTGACCAGCAGATGCTTTCGTATGACATCCCGCATCGCTTTTTCCCTTCTTCTCCTGCTCCGGGCCGCCTTGCCGTTCTTTCCGGAATCTGCATCCGTGAGACACCGATCCCGCGCTTCCCCGTTCCAGTCCGGAATACCCTTCCTTCCGCCGACCGTCTCTCCCGGATCCGCCGCACGCGGTGTACGTCTCCCTCCCTCGCCGGTGTTCCGGCACTCCGGACCGCTGTTGTCCGACGGTGATCCTGTCTGCGCCGTTTCCGGGAGAAAGCCCTCGCAGATGAAAATGTCATAATCCTGCGAAAGCTTCCTGATCACCTCCGGTGAACGCACCGTCCATGCCGCGGTCGTCGCATGGAACAAATCCCGAAGAATCCGGAAACGCATCAGCCCGGTCTGCTTCCAGTTCCACGCGATGAAATCCGGCTTCGTGAAGAAATTACCCGCGCAGCAGCTGGCGAGGAACCCGCAGATGATCCACGGAAACGAAAGCCCCGTATATTTTTCAGACAGCTGCCCGCGGAGCGTCTCCGGGCGGTTCTTTCGGAACCAGCGCAGTACCATCGGATTGAATGACTCGATGCACATCGGACCCTGATACACGTCCAGCGCTTCCGCCACATGGGAGCAGAGCGGCTCGACCCGGCTCAGATTCTCGCACTTGACCTCGACGATCAGCGGCACCCGGCCGGCGACCGTCCCGAGCGCCTCCTCGAACAGCGGAATCCGTTCCTCCGAATGAAACAGCCGGATGTCCCGAAGCTCCCTCCAGGTCATCCCGCTGATGTCGCGGTCCTGCCCGGCCGTGCGCTTCAGCGTGTCGTCGTGGGACACCACCAGCGTCTCGTCATCCGCCTCCCGTACATCCAGCTCCACGCCATATCCCGCCGCGACCGCCGCCGCGAAGGCGGGAATCGTGTTCTCCGGTGCCGGCCCGCCGTTGTCGTGCAGGCCGCGGTGGGCGATCAGCCGCCGTCCGAACACCTCCATCCGCTCCTTCCGGCCTTCTCCGGGCCAGACGGCGAGAATCCAGCAAACCGCAAGAGCAAAAACGACATATACAAGGATCTGCATGCCTTCATCCTCACGGCCGCAATGGCTATCTGATGTTCCGGGCGCCTCCGCAGCCTGCCCGCCGCGGCCTAATGGCACGAGGCAGACCGCCGGAGCGTCTCACCGCCGCGTTCGGCCCGTACGGTTCCGGACGCGGCATGCATGTGCTTCCATGATATAGCAGAAAAGCCGGCATCGTCAAGAAAAGCCCCGAGGCATCATCCTCGGGGCTTCGAAGTGGAACGTACAGGGCTCGAACCTGTGACCTTTCACACGTCAAGCGAATGCTCTCCCAGCTGAGCTAACGTTCCGTATCCATGACAGCCGCGCTGTCAACAGAAAGCATTGTACCACAGCATTTCCCGCAAGGCAATCACTTTTTTCATGATCATTGCCTTTTTCTGCGTCCTCGTAGTATGATGAGGAGGAATCCGACCCGTGCGGACGGCCGCCGGCTCTGCCGGCCGTCCGTCAAGAAGAAAGAAGGAGTGATATGAGTCTGAATCTGCCCGATCACTATGATCCCCATATGACTGTCCGGGAAACACAGGACGCCATCAAGTTCATCCGGGACCTGTTCCAGAAGGAATTCGGCAAGGAAATGCACCTGGAGCGCATCTCCGCCCCTCTGTTCGTCTCCCAGTCATCCGGCTTCAACGACAACCTGAACGGCGTGGAGCGGCCGGTTGCATTTGACATGAAATCCATCCCCGGCGAAACCTTCGAGGTGGTGCAGTCCCTCGCGAAGTGGAAGCGCTACGCGCTGGGTCAGTACGGCTTTCAGCCGGGCGAGGGTCTCTACACCAACATGAACGCGATCCGGAGAGACGAGGATCTGGACAATCTCCATTCCTGCTACGTGGATCAGTGGGACTGGGAGATGGTGATCACGAAGGAGGACCGGACGGAGGCTTTCCTCCGGTCCGTCGTGAAGAGCATCTTCCGGATCATAAAGCATGCCGAGCATGAGGTCTGGTACCGCTACCCGAACGCGGTCTACCATCTGCCGGATGAAATCGCGTTCGTCTCCTCGGAGGAGCTGGAGAAGCGCTGGCCGGATCGGACCCGGAAGGAGCGGGAGGACCGCATCGCCCGGGAAACCGGTGCGGTGTTCGTCAGCCATATCGGCTGGCCTCTGGCCGACGGCAAGCCGCATGACGGCCGCGCGCCGGACTACGACGACTGGAACCTGAACGGCGATATCCTGTTCTGGTTCGAGCCGCTGCACTGCGCGCTGGAGATCTCGAGCATGGGAATCCGCGTCGATCCTGACTCGCTCGCGAAGCAGCTGAAGGCCGCCAACTGCGAGTACCGCAAGGAGCTGCCCTACCACAAGGCGCTGGCCGCCGGCCGGCTTCCGCTCACCATCGGCGGCGGTATCGGCCAGTCAAGGCTCTGCATGCTGCTGCTCGGCCGCGTGCACATCGGCGAAGTGCAGGCCTCGATCTGGCCGGAGGCGATGCGGGAGGAATGCCGCGCTCACGGCGTGACGCTGCTGTAAAAGCAACGGTGCCGCGCCCTGTCCCGAAAACCGGACCCCGGCTTCACCGCGAAGCCGGGGTCCTCTTATGCCAGACTGTCCTTCCGTTTCTCTTATTTCACGCCCAATCCGGCGGATCGCCTTCCGATCTTCCCCGTCCGGCTTTCCGGCCGGTTCTTCCGGTCAGTGGCCGAGGAGCTTCCCGATCTGCTTCTCATTCAGGACCCGGCCCGAAGAGACGACCTTTCCGTCGATCATGAGCGCCGGTGTGCTCATGATGCCGTATCCCGCGATGACAGAGAAGTCTGTGATGTACTCGATCTCCGCGTCAACGCCCCTCTCCGCCGCCGCTTTTTTCGTATTCGCCAGCAGCGCCTCGCATTTACTGCATCCGCCTCCGAGAACCTTGATATTCATGTTCTGCCTCCTGTATATGATGATGTCTGCTGAAAACGTTTCTGCGTCCGGTTCGCGATTCTGACAAGCGTCAGCATCACCGGCACTTCCGTCAGCACGCCGACCGTCGTCGCGAGCGCCGCCGGACTCGTCGTGCCGAAGAGCGCGATCGCAACCGCCAGTTCAAAGAAATTCGACGCTCCGATCAGACCCGCGGGCGCTGCGATGTCAAAAGGCAGTCCGACGAGCTTTGCCGCTCCAAAGGCAATGAAGAAAATCAGAAACGTCTGGATGATCAAAGGCACCGCGATCAGAACGATATGGAGCGGATTGGAGAGAATCACCTCCGACTGTGACGCAAAGATGATAACCAGCGTCAGAAGCAGTCCGGCCGTCGTCGCATGGTCGAACCGGTGGACAAACACCTCCTCCAGATACCGCTGTCCTTTTGCTCTTGTGACGACGGCTCTCGTAAGAGCGCCGGCCGCGAGCGGGATCACGACAAAAAGGAAGATGCTGACGAACAGCGTGCTGTAAGGCACGGTCACATCGGATACGCCAAGCAGGAATTTCACGATCGGAACGAATGCGACCAGAATGATCAGATCGTTCGTCGCGACCTGAACTACCGTGTAGGCAGGGTTCCCATGTGTCAGCGTGCTCCAGACGAAGACCATGGCCGTACAGGGCGCCGCGCCGAGAAGCACGGCGCCGGCGAGATACCGGGTGGCCAGCTCCGGCGAAATGAAGGGTCTGAATATCACAGTCAGAAACAGCCAGGCCAGGCCGTACATGGTAAAGGGCTTGATCAGCCAGTTCGCGATCCAGGTCACGAACAGCCCCTTCGGGTTCTTCCCCACTTCCCGGATGCTCTGGAAATCGACCCTGATCATCATCGGATAAATCATGATCCAGATCAGAACCGCGATCGGGATCGAAATCCCCGCCACCTGCATCCGGCCGAGCGTGTGAGGCACGGCCGGAAGAAAATGCCCGGTCAGCACGCCGACGGCCATACACAGAAGCACCCACACGGTCAGATATCTCTGAAAAAAGCTGATGTCCTCGTTTTTCTTCTCATATTTACATTTATCAATATGATGAGGCATAAATCAGTCCGCCAGACTCATCCGGTTCTCTTTCTCACAGGAAATGATGAGATCCACGACCTGATCGTAGCTCTCCGCGCCCGACCGGATCCCCTTGCTTTTCAGATAAGCATGATTCAGCCGCTCCGCCGTCCGCCCGGCAGCACCGTCATAGGCGCGCCAGAACGCCGTGTTCGCCTCGAGGTCGAGCCGGACGGAAGGTGCGAGAGTCTCCGAGAGCCGCTTCCAGGCGGCCCGGTCCCGCCGGTACAGCTCGTTTCCGCAGTAAATCCATCCGCTCAGCGCCGCGCTGTAGCGGAAATCCGGGTCCTCCGACCGGGAGCAGGCGAGATAGGCGATCAGATTCGCCTCGTTTTCACGGAGAATACCCTTCGAGTGCGCGAGCTCATGGCAGATCGAGAACGGGCGGTTGTACTGCGGCATGTCCCGGTTGTAATGGGCCTCACCGGTCACGGCCGTCCAGATGCCGGAGAAGCGGGCGAGCGAAAGGAGGCGGGAGCAGAGCACGCCCTTCGGGCGGACAATATAGCCCCGCAGCTCGGGATAAGCGGCGCCCAGCGCGGAAACCGCCCGGCGGGCGCGTTCCTCCGCATCCGGCGAGACGAGCATCTGCCCTGCGTCGGGATCCGGCTCCCCCGGCAAAGCCGGTTTCGCCGCGGCACGGTTTTTCTCCGTCTGAACGGGGTCCGCAGCGGAACGGCTTGTTCCCGTCTGATCCGGGTCAGCAGCGGAGGCCGCCTCTGTCTTCTCCCCCTCCCGACTGACAAGCCCCGCGTACCGGTTGCAGCGCCGGACAAGCGTCCCGCAGACAGCCGTCAGCTCCTCCGTCGTATAGCTTCCTTCCCCGAATCCGTACTTCTCCGCGAACGGCGTCGTGCAGAAATACACGTCCTCGCCGCACTCGTAGAGAAAGAAGCCGATTCCGCCGGCCAGGATGACAAAGAGGAGTCCGCTTTGAAGACAGCGGCGCACCCCTTCTCTTCGCCGGACCAGCCCGGAAAGCAGACGGATCAGCCAGACCGCGGCCAGCGCCGAGGTAATGTACAGCAGCAGCTCACAGACAGACCAGGGGACAGACGAAGAAAGCCTTCCGAGTGTGTTCACCCAGAAGGCATTCATTCTCTCCAGATACTGATCCGCAAAGCCCGGAATCAGCCGGGCTGAAAGCGCCGTCGCCAGACCGGCCGCCCAGCATCCCGCGCCGGCGGCGAAGGCAGCCCGTCTCCCGTTTCTGCGTTTACTCTTCATCCTCGTCTCCGGATTCGCCGTCCTCCGGTTCGATGAGCAGCAGTTCCTTCAGACGGGTGAAAAAGCCTGCCGGCTTCCTCCGGGATGCGCGGCCCGGCCGGCTCTTCCGGCTGCTCTTCGCGTCCGGTTTTTCCACCCGTTCCGTCGCGGAAGAAGTCTCACGATGCGCCGCGCCGGTCCGGCTTCTCCGCGCCGGCCTACGGCCGCCCTCCGGCCGGCCGGCCTTTCGGCGCAGCTCGGCCAGCTGCCGCTCGTACGCCTCCTCGTCGAGCTCGTTCTCGGCCTCTTCCTCGTCCTCCATCGCCTCGAGCTCCGCGAGCCCGAAGTGTTTCTCCTCTTTCTTTTCCGACTCTTCGGTTTCAGAAGGAGCCGCGGCTTCCTCCCGCCCGTCCTTCTCAAGGTCCGCCGCGAACGGCATATCCGGTTCGTCCGGCTTTCCGTTCTCTTCGTCCCTCTCGCCCGACGCCGGATGAGCGGATGCTCCGTCCGGCTCAAGCACGCTCATATCGATCTGGGGAAGATGCTGGGTATCGATCAGCGGACTCCGGAGGAAATCGGAGTCATTGTCCTCAGGCCGGAACGGCGGACGGATCGGCGCCGTTCCGCCGTCAGCCGGCTCACGTTCTGCGTCCTCCGGCTCCGCGTCCGCCTCACCGCCGGCGCTTTCGCCGTCCTCCGGCTCTTCTTTCGCCTCGCCGTCGATGATTTCGCCGTCTTCCGGCTCCTCCGCCGCCTCGCCGCCGGCGATTTCGCCGTCCTCCGGCTCCTCTTCCGCCTCGCCGCCGGCGATTTCGCCGTCCTCCGGCTCCGCGTCCGCCTCGCCGTCGATGATTTCGCCGTTCTCCGGCTCCTCTTCCTCTTCAACGCCGGCATCTTCCGTTTCCGGCCCGTAGACGTCCGCCTCGAAGGCGAATGCCTCGTCCGCCCCCGCCTCATCCGGTTCGTTTCCGGCGTCCTCTTCGATCTCAGAGGCAAAGATCGCCTCGACGGAAGGCTCCTCCGCTTCCGTCGGCTCGACGGTTCCCGTGACCTCCTCCGCCTCCGGATCCGGACCGGCCGCTTCCTCCGGCCCCGTCACTTCGGGCAGCGGTTCATCGGGCTGTTCCGTCCCGTCCGTCACCGGCGCGGACAGATCCTCACCGGCCCGGTTCCCGTCTCTGTCATCCTCGTCCGACGGCTGCGCCGATACCTCCGCCGGCGCACCGGTATCTCTGTCATCCTCGTCCGACGGCTGCACGGATGTTTCCGCCGACAGATCCGCAGCCGGTTCCGCCGCGTCTTCCGTCACGTCCGCCGTCTCCCCGGTTTCTTCCGGCGCCGTCTCCACCTCCGTGAAGATCTCCTTCACGACCTTGGCCGCATCGGCGTCCGCCTCGCTCACCGCCGGCTCCTCCGTCACGTCCGGAATCCGGAGCTTCTCCGCCTCCCGGTTCGCCTTCGCCGCAGCCGCCTCGGCCTTCAGACCGGCGGAAGCCTTCGCCGCGCGTCTTGCCTCCTCCTTCGTCGCGTACGCCGCACCGGCCTCCCACGTCTTGCGGCGGAATTCCGTGTCGATCAGCTGCTTCGCGTCATATCCCTCATCCGTGAACGCGGTGTTGAGGAACTCGTAGCGAAGCGGCACAATTTTAAGAAGGAACAGCGTCACCGGCATCTGATCCAGCTTCTGCTCCGTCAGTCCCCGTGCGGCCATCGCGATCCGGTACTCATCGCTTCCTACCGGCACCGGCGCCGCCTTCGCCAGAATCTGCAGCGACACGACCGGGCGGCCCGTCCGTCCGATCGGATCAAAGATCGCCGCGGAGACGTCTCCGTTCTCCAGAATGCCACGGAACTTGTTTCCGCCCTCCGTGATGACGTAGAACACCCGGTCGAGATACATATACTCCAGCGGCGTACAGCGCACATAGCCCTGGCCTGCGGTGGCCAGCGCCAGCATCTGATGACTTCGGATGAACGACTCGATCCGGTCCATCAGCTTGTGCTCCTCCATCTCGTTGACCGGCTCGTGAAGGATCCGTCCGATCTCGTAGCCGGCCCGGAGCGTCTCGTTCTCGGACTGGATGAAAATACCGGAAATGCCGCTGATGCCAGCCGCCTTCTCGGAATCCGTGACATACTTCGTGTAGCCGAGATCGGAGAAACCGATGCCGACCATAATGATCCGCCTGCCGTCAATCGCGTGAGCGTGAGCTGTCAGATAGGATCTTGTCCGTCCGGCCGTCACCGTTCCGTAAAAATTGAAGACGAAGCAGAAGCCTTCGTAAGGCGTCAGATCCTCCGGCGCCTCCGTGATCTCTGCGACGCGTGCGTTGCCGATCAGGTAGCAGAGCCTGTCCGCGATGCGCTCCGCGGAGCTCATCCGGCCGTCGTAGAGAAGCAACGTCTTGATCATGTCTTATCGTCCTTTCCGTTACTTATGGAACCCGCGAGCTGTCCGCGCCGTTCCGACATGTCATAACAGCATGCACACGGCCCGGATTCTCCGTGGTATGCCCATTGTCCGTTCATCCGGCCGCAAGCGTGTCATGCCGCGCTGCGCTTCCGGTCCGGCCGCAGCCTTTCCGGCCTGCGGCTGCATGTCCCGCATCTGTTCTCATTCATCTTCATCCTCCTCCGAAATTCCCTCATGCGCAATCGGCTTCCAGCGCTTCTGGGGAAAGATCAGGGAATAGAGCGAGCAGAGCGTATAAAGCTGAAGAAAAACCGGGAAAGTGAAAATCCCCGGCATTACCTTCCGGATGCGGATCCCCACATATCTCGCCGTCAGCGCGGCGGCAAAAATCGAGGCGATATAGGAGAGAGCCATCATGATAATCTGAAACAGCCAGGCGTAATGGAAAGTCGAAAGGAACAGAACGTAGACGACGACCGTACAAATCATGATGACGATCGAGCAGGGTCCGGTCAGAAGCAGCGCCAGATTGTCGACGAGACGGACCGACGGCCTGCGGAAAAAGGCTTTGCACCATTTGCCGAAGTAGCTGGCGAAGATCTGGTAGCTTCCCGTGCACCAGCGGGCAAGCTGCCTCATCATCACCATAAAGGAGGACGGCTGTTCATCATAGCATACCGCGTCCACGCAGAACGCCGCTCTCGAGCCCCGGAGGCACTGCTGGAACGCGTACTCCACGTCCTCCGTGATCGTATGAGTGGACCAGCCGTGCGCCTCCAGCAGAGACTTCTTCACGGCGAAGCCGGTGCCCGTCAGGAAGCAGGAAAGGCGCAGTTTCTCCCTCGGATAGGAATAGATGAAGGAATACAGCGGCCAGTAGAGCGCGTACCACTGGGTGATGAACGTGCGGAATGGCTCTCCCGCAAGTCGGTTGCCCTGCACGACGTCATTCCCCTTGTTCAAATGCTCGTTGATCCGGCTCATGAAGTCGGACTTTGCGATGTTGTCCGCATCAAAGACAAGGAAGGCATCGAAGGTATCCCCCTTCTCCCTGAGAATCTTCGCGATCCCCCATGCGAGAACTGCGCCCTTGCCCGACTGCGGCCCGTCGAACCGTTCGTACACCGTGACAAAGGGATACCGGCGGGCAACCTCCGCCGTCCGGTCCGTGCAGTGATCGGCGAGAAGATAGACATGCCACTTGTCCATCGGATAATCCTGATCCCGGAGCGAATTGAGCAGATGACAGAGGACCTTTTCCTCATTGCGCGCACAGATCACCACGGCGAAACGCTGCTTCGGTTCGCCGGGTCCGTGAGGCTCTTTCTTTTTCATCAGTCCGAAGAACGCCACAAAGCCGGACCAGGCGAGCAGCAGAGTCGCAATGATCTGCAGCGTGATAAAAAAAGCGATCACCGGTGTCATCATATCGTAACTTTCTTAATCGTATTTTATGCTGTCGGTTCATTGTACACTATTTCAACACACTTGGCAAACCGGACCGCCGCTCCCGCTTGAAAGCATGCACGGAAACGTGTACAATTGAATTTGCAGGACCGAAATAAAGATATTGAAATATCGATTAAAATCAGCTACTATTGGCTCAGGCGTTAACCAATCACTAGGAGGATTATCATGAACAGAGGCGTTAAAATCAGTATCCTCGGTGCCGGCAGAGTCGGTTCCGCCGTCGCGCACACAATCGCAGTTCAGGGACTTGCTTCGCAGATCGTTCTGGTGGATATCGCGAAGGACAAGGCAAAGGGCGAGGCGCTTGATATCCGTCAGGGCGCGTCCGTGATGGATATGCCGGTGGACGTCATCGACGGGGATTACGCCGATACAGCCGATTCCGACATCGTGATCTTCACGCTGGGCGCGGCCCGGAAACCCGGCCAGACCCGTCTTGATCTGGCACGCGGCAACGTCTCCATCATCGAGTCGGTGATCCCTCAGGTCGTCAAATACGCGCCGGATGCGAAGTACGTCGTCGTCTCCAACCCGGTCGACATCATCACCTACACGATTCTGAAAATCTCCGGCCTTCCTGAAAATCAGGTCATCGGTACCGGATGTCTTCTTGACACCGCCCGTCTCCGCAATGAAGTCTCGATGTACGCGAAGGTCAGTCCGAAAAACGTCCATCTGAACGTCTACGGCGAACACGGCGCGACCGCGATGATCCCCTGGTCCAACGGCACGATCTACAGCGAGAAGTTCGACAGCTACTTCAGCAGCCGCGGCCTCGAGATTCCGAGCCATGAGATCCTTCTGGATCATGTCCACGGAGCGGGCGGCCAGGTCATCAAGCTGAAGGGCGCCACCTTCTACGCAGTCTCCGTCGTCACGGCGTATGTCTGCAATGTCATCATCCACGATGCCAAGGCGGTTCTCCCGCTGTCCACCATGCTGCACGGTGAGTTCGGTTTCGAGAACGTCTGCCTCTCCCTGCCCTGCGTGCTGGGCGCGAAAGGCATCGAATCCGTGAACACCCCGAATATGTCCGAGGAAGAGATCGCCGAGTTCGTGAAGAGCGGCGAGTCTCTGAAGGAAATCACCGCGGGTCTCAACATCTGATCTTCTGATCGAAAATGCATGCCGTGTCATTCCGCGGCCCGGATGCAGACAGGGCTCTTCCCTGACCGGAAGAGCCTTTTTTATTTTCTTTCCTTCCGCGAAGCGGCGGGGATGCCGCCGGGTCTTCTCAGCCCGGCGGCATCCCCGCCGCGTTTCAGTCTTTCCGTCTCAGCCGTCAGTCCGCCCGCGAAATCGCGCCGACCGGGCATCCGTTCATGGCCTCCTCGGCGTCGGCCTCCGATCCGGCCGGAACATCCTCCTCAATCGCCTTCGCCTTCCCGTCGTCCGCAATCGAGAAGACCGCCGGGCATGTCGCCTCGCAGAGTCCGCATCCGATGCATTCCTCACTGACCACGTATTTCATTGCATTTCCTCCTTTTGATGACGGCGTCCGGGGCGGACGGCTTCCCGCCGTCCGCCCCGCCGCGTATTCTTCTGTTTTTCCGCTCCGCACAGGACCGCTGTTACCGGCTGAAGCGGAACGCCTGCTTTCCGGGATAAACCGCGGCTCTTCCGATTTCCTCCCCGATCCGGAGCAGCTGGTTGTACTTGGCCACCCGCTCGGAGCGGGACGGCGCGCCGGTCTTGATCTCGCCCGCGCCGAGCGCCACCGCGAGATCCGCGACGGTCGTATCCTCGGTTTCACCCGAACGGTGCGACACGATCGCGCGCATTCCCGCGTTCTGCGCCATCCGGACCGCATCGATCGTCTCGCTGACCGAACCGATCTGATTCAGCTTGATGAGAATGGCGTTGCCCGCGCCGAGCGCGATGCCTTTCTTCAGACGCTCCGTGTTCGTCACGAAGAGATCGTCGCCGACAAGCTGAACTCTGCCGCCCAGCTCCCGGGTCATCCGCTGCCAGCCCTCCCAGTCTTCCTCATCAAGCCCGTCCTCGATGGACCAGACCGGATAGGTGTCTGTCAGCTTCTTCCAGTGCGCGATCAGCTCGTCCGAGGTGAACTCCCGGCCGGATTTCGGCTGCCGGTAGAATCCCTTGCCCTTCTCGCTCTTCCACTCCGAGGCCGCCGCATCCATCGCCAGGACGAAATCCCGCCCCGGTTCGTATCCGGCCCGGCGGACCGCCTCCAGGATATGCGCGATCGCTTCCTCGTCACTCCCGAGATCCGGCGCGAAGCCGCCCTCGTCACCGACGGAAGTCGTCCTGCCTTCCTCCTTCAGCAGCTTCGCGAGCGCGTGAAAGACCTCGGTCGACCAGCGGAGTCCTTCTCTGAAATCCGGCGCCCCGACCGGCATGATCATAAACTCCTGGGTGTCGACGGAATTGGACGCGTGCGCCCCGCCGTTCAGAATATTCATCATCGGAACCGGGAGAACGATCGCGCCCGCGCCGCCGAGATAGCGGTACAGCGGAAGGTGCAGAGACGTCGCCGCCGCTCTGGCCGTAGCAATGGATACCGCGAGAATCGCGTTGGCCCCGAGATTGGATTTATCCTTCGTCCCGTCCAGTTCCATCATCGTCCGGTCCGTCCCGTAGAGATCGGACACATCCGCTCCGGCAAGAGCCGGCGCGATGATGCGGTTGATGTTCCCGACAGCCTTCGAGACACCTTTTCCCCCGAACCGTGTCGGATCGCCGTCCCTCAGCTCCAGCGCCTCGAATTCCCCGGTCGAAGCGCCGGAGGGCGAAGCGCCCCGTCCGACGGTTCCGTCCGCCAGCGTCACCTCCGCCTCAACCGTCGGATTGCCCCTCGAGTCGATGATCTCTCTTCCGTATACCTTCACAATCTGAAGATCTTTCCTCATCCCGTTCTCCTTTCTGTCAGTCTCAACCTGCACGCCGCGTTCATTCCAGCGTCAGAAACAGGGCCATCTTGAACCGCTCCGTCGCTTTGACAAAATGGAGGCCGCCCTTCGCGAAATGGAAGTTTTCCCCCGCGCGGATCACATGCTCCTTTCCTTCATACCCGATGACGCCCTCTCCGTCAAGCGCGAAGATGAGCGCCTCGCCCGGCGCCGCGTGCTCCGATAGTCCGGTGCCCTTGTCGAAGGCCATCACCACGAACTTCATCCCGTCGCTGTGCACCAGATCCATATTCACGATCTTCCCCTCCTGATAAGGGACCAGATCGGCCAGTTTGAAAACTTCCCCTGCCTGTACCGCTTCGTTCATATAGTCCTCCTTCCGAACCTGAATCTCCGTATAAACTGTATCCTTCTGCGCTCTGACACCCACCGGGACGCCGGCCGGTGTCAGAATTCCCTCGCCCGCGCCGGCCTCCCGCCGGCCTTCTCCATGCCCGTATACCGAAAGTTTCCCTTCGCTCACCAGAATCAGCTTGTGATATGGATGGATCTCCGCGCTGATATCCGTGTTTTCCGCAAGCGAATAGTACGTTGCCGGATTGGTTCCGCCGGAAACTTCTCTCGAGACGGTGCACCCTCTGACCGGTGCGTTGTCCTTCGCGATCGAGAAGACTTCTCCTGTCTTTTCTTTCATCCTGTGCCGCCTTTCCGAACGGATTCGTTCCGTCCTTCTGACTTTCCTCTTCCGTTCTGACTGCATCATATACAAAAAGCCGGCTCAATTCTGTATCTCCGGATACACTCAGGAAGAAAATTTTATGTATAATGGAGAAAGAGGAGCATGCAGCCGCCCATCACCATCGGCCGGCTTACTCTTCCGCATGCTGTTTTTCAGATCGATACGGTTTAAAAAGAAAAGGACACTGACATGAAGGAAAAAGGAGCAGACAGAAAGATCGCCCTGCCCGATCAGGCGCTGTCAGACAGCTCGCTCTTCAGAGGGCTTTCCGCCTCCGAAGTACGGACGCTTCTCGGGGAGACGCCGCATGTGCTGCAGTATTATGAGAAGGAAGAGACGATCTTTCATCTGATGGATCCGGCTGAGCGCATCGGCATCGTGCTCAGCGGGCGCGTGCAGGCGCAGAAGGCCTTCCCGAACGGGAGCCAGATCAACGTATCGACCCGGGGGCCAGGCGGGATGCTCGGGCCGGCAGCCGCATTTTCCGAATCAAGGGTCTATCCCTGTGACGTCGTCGCGCTCGAGTCCTCGACGATTCTGATGTTCCGGAGAGAGGATCTGCTCCGTCTGCTGCAGAAGGATCTCAGGATACTGGAGAACTTCACGACCGGCATTTCTTCCGCAGCCTATTACCTTCAGCAGCGGATCGAGCTGTACTCCTACCACGGCATCTCACAGAAAGCCGCCTTCTGGCTCCTCATCGAATGCCGGAAGCGCGGAAGCCGGACGGTTCCGGTTCCGGGATCCGTCACGCAGTGGGCCCTGCTGATGAATGTCTCGCGCCCCTCCCTCCACCGGGAGCTGAAGAAAATGGAAGAGACGGGTCTGATCCGATGCACGGACAAAAAAGTGGATATTCTCGATCCCGAAGCGCTTCAGGATCTTCTGAGCGGGTAAGCGGCTCACCTGTTCGCTCTTTGCGCTTCCGGCCGCTCCGGATCCGGCCCGGACGTCCCGCATCCGGAAGCCGGATCCGTTCAGTCCGCCGCCTCTCCGCCGTCGATTTCCTCGCGGTAATTGCCGAGGAAACGGAACTCGGGACAGTCCGCCTTCAGCGAGTCAAGAATCCCCTGCACCTTCGGATCCCTCACGGAGCCTTCGATATCAATATAGAAGCGGAACTCAAAATCCCGTCCTGGGATCGGCGCGCTCTCGATCTTCCAGAGGTTGATGTGTTCCCGGGCGAAACGGTCCAGCACGCCGGCGAGTGCGCCCGGCCGGTGCGGAAGGGAAAGGATCAGCGAGATCCGGTCCGCGTCCCCGCTCACCCGGGGTTCCTTGGCGATGCAGAGGAAACGGGTGTAGTTGTGATCGCTGTCCGCGATCCGGCGCTTCAGCACCTCAAGACCGTAGAGGTCCGCGCACTCCGGAGAGGAGATGGCCGCGATGCCCGGTTCTTCGGATCCGGCCACCATCCGGGCCGCCACCGCGGTGTTGAGACAGGGCACCTGTTTCACGTGCTCGCCGAGCGAGTGAAGAAACGCCGCGCACTGACCCAGCGCCTGCTCATGGGAGCAGACCGCGGTCAGATCCTTCAGCCGGGTGCCCGGCTTCGCCAGCAGCTGATGCCGGATTCTCAGACGGTAGCCGCGGACGATGGAGATGTCCTGCCTTCCCAGTATCTGATAGACCTGCTTCACGGATCCGTAGGTATTGTTCTCGATGGGGAGAAGCCCGAAGTCGCAGAGATCCTCTCTCACCGCCCTCGCGACGGCGTCGAAATTCCGAAAGTACAAGAAGCTCCCCTCCGGAAACAGCCGTTCGGCCGCGATCTGCGAATAGGCGCCCCGGATACCCTGACAGGCGATCACAAGTCCTCTTCCCCGGTTCGTTTCTTCCATAACCTCTCCTTTTCGTCCTCAGTCCGCGAGCGCCGCCCGGATTTTTCCGAGCCGCCGCGCCAGCCGCTCAAACGCGTCCGGCGTGATCGACTGCGGCCCGTCGCATCTTGCGTGAGCCGGATCATTGTGCACCTCAATGATGAGCCCGTCGGCGCCGGCCGCCACAGCCGCCTGCGCCATCGAGGGAACCAGCGCGGACCGTCCGGTGGCATGGCTCGGATCGATGATCACCGGGAGATGGGACAGCGTCTTGAGCGACGGGATGCAGGCAAGGTCGAGGGTGTTTCTCGTATAAGTCTCGAACGTCCGGATCCCCCGCTCGCAGAGGATCACGTTGGGATTGCCCCCGGCGAGAATGTACTCCGCGCTCATCAGCAGATCCTGATAGCTGGCGGCCATCCCTCTCTTTAGGAGAACCGGCTTTCTCGTTCTCCCGAGCGCCTTCAGCAGAGAGAAATTCTGCATGTTCCGTGCGCCGACCTGAAGGATATCAATGTCCTCGAACAGCGGAAGCTGGCTCGCGTCCATGATCTCCGTGCAGATCGGGAGGCCGGTGGCCTCTCTCGCCTTCAGCAGCAGCCGGATGCCTTCCGCCTCCAGTCCCTGAAAGGAGTAGGGCGAGGTGCGGGGCTTGAAGGCGCCGCCCCGGAGGACCGTCGCCCCGGCCGCCTTCACCGCCTTTGCGATGCCGACGATCTGCTCCTCGGACTCCACGGAGCAGGGTCCGGCGATCAGCGTGAGCGTGCCGCCCCCGATCACGGCATCTCCGACCCGGATCACCGTATCGGAGGGATGAAACTTGCGGTTTGCATTTTTATATGGCTCCTGAACCCGCTTCACATCCTCGACGATATCGAGCGCCGAGATCAGGTCCATGTCGATGGAAGACGTGTCGCCGATGAGGCCGAGAATCGTCTGGTGCTGCCCCACGGTGGGATGGACCTCGATATGGCGTTCCTTCAGCCACGACAGCAGATGATCGAGCTGGGCCCTGTCCGGATGTTCCTTCAGAATGACGATCATGTCTTACCTCCCTGACATAAAAAAGATCCCGCGGCCGGCTGACCTCGGGATCGGATGCTTTATGAATGATCTCCTGCGATTCTGGTCACGCCGACAAAACCTTACCCTTCGTAAAGGTAAAGCCCGCAAACCAGAAAAAGCCGAATGCAGAATGAGCGGAGATCTTCATGTGTTTCCTCCAGAAATTTGTCTTCTCAAACTTAGCACGCGCTCTCCCTGCTGTCAAGGCGGGAAATGCACCCGGCGCCGGAAGAAAAGGCCGTTTTCAGAGCACCGGCAGCTCGAAAAGATAGAAGAGACCGTCCGGATGGGCGCTGCCCTGCTCGACCGCGACGACCGCATGGGCCGACACCTCCGCGCCGGCCTTACGCGCCAGCTCTCTCAGCGCTTTCGTAGTGCCGCCCCCGCCGAAAACATCGTCCATGAGGAGGATCTTCTTTCCGGAAAGATACGCCGCGTCCTCCGGCGTCAGGCTCAGAGTCTGGTCCGCGTCGGTCGTCACCGAGCGGTATCCGGCCCGGACAGTGTTCGCCGGATCCGTGCTCTTCCGTGCTACGACCGTATGCGTCAGCTCCGGATGTATCCGGCTCCAGCGAACCGCGACCGCGTGCGCGAGCGCGTTGCTCTTCGAGACCGGGTTCAGGATTGTATCAAAGGACGCGCCGGCTTCCTCCATCAGACGGACCAGTTCGTCGGCTGCATGCTCAATCAGACTGACCTGACCGCTGATGTCGAGGAAACCGACCGTCCGGCCTCCGATCTTTTTGAACGGGAGGTCAAATACCCCGTCTCCCAGTGTGACCCGCAGCTTCTTTCCGTTCTCCGTATCCACCATCTCTGTTCTGACTCGTTCATCCATGCTTTTCCCTCCTGTATCTGTCTTTCCGTCCGGTCCGCGTCTCCGGATCCGGCGGATCGTCGCCCGACGCGCCTCACCCGGTCCGCACGCCCCGGAGAATCCGTCCGCGGATCATCTCTGCCGATCCGGCATAGAGAAAACGGGCGAGTCGTTCCGGAAGCGTATAAGGCCGGAACTGCCTCAGCTCCCGGTCATCGATCACCAGCGCGTCGAAGTACATTCCCTCCGCGAAGCAGCCTGTATCCCCGAAGAAACGGCCGCCGCCCCGCGTCCCGAGATAGAATGCCTCCGTCAGCGTCAGCGGATCCGTACGGCCGCTCACCTTGGAAACCAGCTGGGCATTCACGATCACCCGCCGCATGTCCAGCGTGTGGCCGCCGCCCACGTCGCTGCCGAGTCCCACGGGAATCCCTTTTCTCATGCATTCCCTGACATTCAGATAGCGGTCGTTCGGGATATGCACGATGGCGTCCGGACAGTACGCGAGGAACACGCCCCGCCGGGCCATCAGCGCAAGAGATTCTTCCTCCGCGTACGTACAGTGGGCCATCACGGTCGGCGTCTGACCGAACAGCCCGAACCGGTCCCAGACCCGCGCGTAGGTTCTCTCCTCCGGAAAGCGTTTTCTCACCGCCGCCGTATCAAATGGGTTCTCGTTCATGTGGGACTGCACCGGGAGGCCGTACCGCTTCGCGAGGCGGCCGAGCGCATCGAGCAGAGCCTCCGAGCAGGCCGGTATATATTCCGGGCTCAGAATGCAGCGGATCCGATCCTCCCCTTCGAGCGCGCGGATCAGCGTCTCCGTCCCCTGCAGGGACGCCTCCGTTGTCTCCGGGGCCTGACCGTCTTCGCTGAAGTCGCTGTTCATCTTACCGACGAAGGCTTCGAGTCCTCTGCGCCGGAGATGGCTGACGAGATTCAGTGCCGACGGGAGGTCCGAAGCCGTCATCATCACCGCGTGGAGCGAGCCGTACCGGAGAAGCTGATCCGTGAGCGCCGCGTTGACTCTCTCCGCGTTCTCCGGCTCCGCGTAGGCCTGCTCCGTCGGATGGCAGTACAGCCGGAACCACTCCTCTCCGGTCCCGTCGCAGCCGAGTCCGGCCATCGGAAGCTGGGCGGAATGCAGGTGGAGATCCGTAAAGGCCGGGATCACCAGCGCGTCCCCGAGCTCGACCGTCTCCGCACCTCCCTCCGTATCCGGCTTCTCCGGCCGGATCGACCGGATACGGCCGGCTGCATCCACGCTCACATACGCCGAATCCATAACCTGTAAGGTATCCGGCTCCGGCGCGCTGACGAACCGGCCGTGAAAAACACGCCCTTTCCCGCTCCGTTCCGTACCGTAAGCGCCGTTTCGGCCCTCCGGCGTCAGATGCCTGATCCCGCGTTCCGTCCGCTCCGTCATAAAGCCTCCCCCGAGGCCCGCTTTGCCTTCTCCGTCCGCTGTCTTGCGCGGGACGTCCTGTGAAGCGAATAGACCGTGATACCGAGCAGCGTCGCCGCGTACGGAATCGCGGAGACAAACTGAACCGGCATGCCGAGCATCTGAAGCGAATTGCCGAGCGCGTTGGTCGCGCCGAAGAACAGCGCCGCCAGCGTGGTGCCCCAGGGCGTCATCTGGCCCATCGATTCCGCCGCCAGCGCGATGAAGCCGCGTCCGGCCGTCATGTTGGCCGTAAATCCGTCCATCTGGCCCATCGAGAGGTACGCGCCCCCGAAGCCCGCGAAGATACCGCTGATGAGCAGCGCAATATACCGGGTTCTCACGAGACGGATGCCTACACTCTCCGCCGCGTCCGGTGCCTCGCCGGCAGAGCGGATCTTTGTCCCGAGCGGCATCCTGTAGAGAATGAGCCGGAGCAGAATCACGCCGAGGAACGCGAGATAGGTGAGCACGTTCTGGCCCGAGATGGCGGCGCCGACGAAGGGAATCCCGCGGATCAGCGGGATGTCCAGCTTCGGCAGCATCACGCTCGGGATCGCGGTGGACGCCCCCTTCTGACCGGTCAGCAGGAAGAGGGCGAAGATCGTGATTCCCTTGGCGAGCATGTTGACCGCCAGGCCGCTCATCACGAAATGGGTCCCGAGATGGAGAATGAAATACGCCATCAGCATCGCCATCGCGACCGAGCATAGAACGGCGAACAGAAGCCCCATCCAGGCGTTCTGGAAAAGCGCCGAGAAACAGACGCCCGCAAAGGCCGCGGTCAGCATGCAGCCCTCGATTCCGATATTCGTCACGCCGGCGAGATCGGATACGACCGCCGCCATTCCGGCAAAAATCAGAGAGGTACTGACCCGGAATACAGAGAAGAGAAATGATTCGGAGCAGATAATTCGCAGCAGATTCATGTCGTCACCTCACGCTTGTCCTTCGTCTGATTCCTGCCGTCCCGCGGAACGCTTCAGCAGGAGGCGGTGTCTCCAGTGAACGAGGAAACCGGTCGCCGTCACAAGCAGCATCATGATACCCTGGACGATGTAGATCATCTCGTTGGGTACACTGGTCGTCCGGGCCATCACCTCGGTGCCCACGCGCATATACGCGAGGAACAGCGCACCGAGCGGCACAAGCGCCGGATTGTTGGCGGCAAGGATCGCGACAGTCATGCCGTCGAAGCCGTATCCCAGCGTGTCCTGCCACTGGAAGCGGTCGTACATCCCGAGTACCTCCACCGCGCCGCCGAAGCCGCCCAGCGCCGCGCCGATGATCTGGACCAGCATCAGCACGCCGAAGGTACTGAATCCCATCTCACCGGTGAACCGCGGATTGATTCCGGTCATCCGGATCGCGAAGCCTGTACGGGAGCGGTACATGAACTGATAGACCAGAACTGTCACGATCAGCGCGAGGATCAGCCCCGCGTGGACCTTCGTCCGGGGGATCAGCCCCGCGAGCTTGTCCGCCTCGGGGATCACCGCCGTCGCCACATTGCCCGAGCCCGGATCCCGGAACCGGTTCATGAACAGATACTGTCCGACGGCGATCACGATATAGTTGAACATCATCGAGACGACGAATTCATTCGCGCCCCATTTCGCCCTGAGGAAGCCCGGGAGCACGCCGCAGAGCGCGCCCAGCGCCGTCGCCGCCAGAATTGCGAGCACGGTCGCCCCGGCCCCCTGGAACGGACAATAGATCGTGACCAGAGCGGCCAGAAAACCGCCTATATAGAAGGCTCCGTCCGCGATCAGGCTGAACTGCTTCGCCTGAAACATCACGCAGGCGGCGAGTCCCGTGAACAGGATCGGGATCGCGGCCTCCAGCACGTTGCCGAACCGGCGCAGCGTGGAGAACGGACCCGTCACGAAGGTAAAGATCGCCTCCAGCGGTTCTTTGCTCACACACGCGATGATGATAAAGGTGATCCCGACGGAGATCAGAATCGCGAGCATCGTCCGCGTGAACTGAAAGAGGTTTTCATCCCGCCGGTTCTGCTCGTAGCTGCTTCTCTTTTCTGTCTTCATGCTTCCGCCATCCTCTTTCTGATCTCATCCGGCTCCTGATGCTTCACGCCGAGCATGTAGAACCCGAGCTCCTCCTCACTGACGGACCGGACGTCGCCAAAGAACGCCGCCAGCTGCCCATCATACATCACCGCGATCCGGTCGCTCACCTCCAGCACCTCGTTGAGATCCGAGGAGACAAGGATGACGCCCGCTCCCCTGTCTCTGAGCGCGATGATGCTGGCATGAATGAACTGCATCGCGCCCACATCGACGCCGCGGGTCGGCTGGTTGGCGATCAGAAGCTTCGGCTCGTCCGAGAGTTCCCGGGCGATGACCACCTTCTGCATGTTGCCGCCGGAAAGCATCCGGACCGGCTGCTTCATCGAATCGGCGCGGATTGCGTAGGCCCGGATCTGCTCCTCCGTGAACCGCTCGCTCTTCTTCCTGTCGATGAACGGACCCTTCATCATCCGGCCGTTCAGCAGCTTGTCCGCGATGATGTTGCTCTCGATGCTGGCTTCTCCCGCCGTCCCCTGGCCGATCCGGTCCTCGGAGATGTAGGAAATGCCGAGTTCCCGGATCTTCCGGAGACTCAGTCCGCGAATCTCCCGGTTCTCCAGCAGAATCTCGCCGTTCTCGGTCCGCCGGAGTCCCGCGATGCACTCCACCAGCTCCTGCTGTCCGTTGCCCTCGACCCCCGCGATGCCGAGAATCTCGCCCCTGCGGATCGAAAGACTGACACTCTTCAGCCTCGCGACGCCGTCCTCGAACGCGCTGAGGTTCCGGACCGACAGCATCTCTTCTCCCGGCTTCGCCGGTTCCTTCCGGGTCTGGTTCACCGCGTCCCGTCCGATCATCAGCTTCGAGATGTCGCCCTCGTTCATACCGGCGGTTTCGTAGCAGCCGACGGAATGGCCGTGCTTCATGATCGTGATCCGGTCGCAGATTTCCTTCACCTCGTTCAGCTTGTGTGAGATGAAGATGATCGTGTGTCCGTTCTTCTTGAAGAGCTCCAGCTCACGGAAAAGCTCCTCGGTTTCCTGCGGCGTCAGGACGGCGGTAGGCTCGTCGAGGATCAGGATCCGGGCGCCCCGGATCAGAGCCTTCAGGATCTCGATCTTCTGCTTGGTACCCACCGAGAGATCCCTCACCACATCCGAAGGATTCAGCTGGAAGTGATAGAGATCCGAGAGTTCCTTCGTCCGCTTCACCTCGGTCTCCCGGTCGATCAGTCCGTGCCTTGTCCGCGGCTCGTCTCCGAGAAAGACATTCTCCGCCACCGTCATCGAGGGAACCAGCGCGTAGTGCTGATGGACCATGCCGATTCCGTACCCGATGGCCTGCATCGGGGAATGAATCTCGATCGCCTTCCCGTCAAGGAGAATGCTGCCTTCGTCGGCCTGCTGTCCGCCGAACAGAATATTCATCAGAGTGGACTTGCCCGCGCCGTTCTCCCCGATCAGACCGTGAATCTCTCCCTTTCTCACGGAGAAATGCACCTGCCGGTTGGCCACGATGCCATTGGCATAGACCTTCGTGATGTTCTTCATCTCAAGTATCGGTGTTTCGCTGCTCATCTGCGGCCTCCGGATCTTCTGAAAATACACCGGCGGCGGGCCGGCGCCTCTCAGGCCGCCGGCCCGCCGCATGAATTTCCTGCTTACTGAACCTTGGATACGATCTTTGCGATCTCATCGTTCGTCTTTCCGAAAGCGGTGTCAACCGTGATCTCGCCGGAGACGATCTTCTTCGAGGCGTCCTCGATGTCCGCCCGGACATTTTCCGGAACCAGCTTCTCATAGAACTCGTTCTCGCTCAGGCCGACAGCGCCGTCCGCAAGACCCAGCGTCTCGGACTTGCCCCACGGCAGCTTGCCTTCCGCGTTCAGATCGAAGGCTCTGACGAGAGAATTGTCCACCCGCTTCATCACGGACGCCGGGATGTGATTTGCCTTCTCCGGATCGGAGTCCTTGTAAAGCATCGCCTGATCGGAATCCACGCCGATCGCCCACTTGCCGGTCTCCTTCGCCGCGTCCAGCGTACCCACACCGGAAGCGCCGGCCGCCGTGAAGACGACGTCTGCATTTCCCTGATTATAATCGGCCAGCGACATTTCCTTGCAGGTCGCGCTGTCCGAATAGCTGTTGACATAGCCCGTCAGCACCTTGATGTCCTTGTTGGCGTACTGCGCGCCCTGAATGTAGCCCAGCATGAAGTCGTCAATGACCGAGCCCTGCATGCCGCCGAGGAAGCCGATGGTATTGGTCTCGGTCATCTCGCCCGCCATCACGCCGGCGAGGAAAGATCCCTCGTTCTGCTTGTAGTTGATGCTGTAGACGTTGGAATAGTCGCCCTTGTCATAGTCGACGGAAGCGTCGAAGAGAATGTACTTCGTGTCCGGATAGTCCGGCGCCACATTCTGAATCGGCTCCTGCGCCTGCCATCCGGATCCGATGATGATGTCGTAGCCTTCATCCGAGGCGTCAAGGAAATTACCTTCATACTTGCTGGAGTCCGAACCCATCTCGATCACCTGACAGGTCACGTTGTGCTTCTTCTCCACTTCCTTCATGCCCTCGTTGGCGGAATCGAGGAACGACATATCGCCCAGATTCCCGGTGAGGAGAAGCGCGACCTTCAGCGGCTTCTCGTCCGCGGCGGCCTCAGCCGCCGAAGAAGCCGACACAGCGCCGCTCTCCGCGACAGACGATACATCACTCGCCGCGAACACCGCCGCTCCGGTACTGAACGTCATAAGCGCCGACATCGTCAGTGCAGTGATTGCAAGTCCCTTTTTCTTCATATGCTGCCTCCTTCTGTCTCTGCTGATCCGGCCCTCTGTCAGCCAGACGCCCGCCGCCGACTGTACATCATCGCTTCACCGCGGCAAAGTAAAGTGTGCATCGGAGTCCGATCACGGCCCGGCGCACCACATCCCGGATGCGGACCGCCTCTGTAAGAGCCGTGTAAATGCGAACGATCCCTCCTTGCAATATACTGTATTTTGTTTCATGAATCAATATGTTGACAGAATCCCATCCTTTTGTACCTGTGGATATACATGTTTTCTAATTTGTATCTTTGTAGTAAAATGCAGTCCATAATAAAGGCCGCTCGGGACAGGCACCTCCTCCGGCCGGAAAGGACGTTCATTTATGTCAACACCTCATAACAGCGCAGAAGTCGGCGACATCGCCAGAATCGTTCTGATGCCGGGTGACCCGAACCGGGCGGAGAAGCTCGCGAAGGAGTGGCTCGACAGTCCGCATCTCTACACAAAGGTCCGCGGCATTCTCGGCTTCACGGGCACCTACAAGGGATTTCCCGTCTCCGTTCAGGCAAGCGGCATGGGGATCCCTTCCATCGCCATCTACTCATGGGAGCTCTATCATGTCTACGGCGTCGACGCGGTGATCCGGATCGGCACCTGCGGCGGCATGGTTCCGAAGGTGAGGATGGGGGATCTCGTACTCGCCGAGGGTTCCTCCACGGACAGCAATTTCGGCGCGGGCTTCCACGCCTCCGGCCAGATTTCCGCCATCGCGGACTGGGATCTGCTGGAGACGGCCGTGCAGACCGCGCGGGAGCAGAAGGTCCGCTTCCATGTGGGCAATGTCGCGAGCGGCGATACCTTCTACGAGGAGACCGATACGCTTGAGGGATGGGCCAAGATGGGCTGTCTCGCGGGAGAGATGGAGTCCTACGGCCTCTATCTGAACGCCGCGCGGGCCTCGAAGCGTGCGCTGGCGATTCTCACCGTCACCGATGAGATGTACGCGGATACCCACGCCTCCATCGAGGACCGGGAGAACGCCTATGTGCACATGGGCCGCGTCGCGCTGGAGACAGCCGTGAAAATGTACCGGTCCGGCCTGATCGGAGGCGCGAAGCCGTGAAACGGATCCTTGTGTTCGGCTCCACCTGCGTGGACATCATCATCCGCCTGCCGCACCTTCCTTCCACCGGCGAAGACATCGAGCCGTCGTATCAGCATTTTTCCATCGGCGGCTGCGCCTGCAACGTGGCCCACATCGGCCACTCGCTCGGCGTGCCGCTGACCTTCGTCACGCCGGTTGGCACCGGCATGTTCGGAGATTATGTCTGGCATCATCTCACGGCTCTCGGCCTCAGCGGACCCGTCCGCGTCCCGGACCGGGACAACGGCTGCTGCTACTGTTACGTGGAAGATTCCGGCGAACGCACCTTTCTCGCGGTTCACGGCGCGGAGTACACCTTCGATCCGGCATGGTTCGATCAGATGGATACCTCCTCGTTCGACTACGCGTACATCAGCGGTTTCGAGGTGGAGGAGCCGACCGGTCCCGCCCTGATCGACTTCATGTCGTCTCTCCGCGCCGAAACGGTGTACGCGCCGAACGCCCGCTCGGCCAGCATCGACAGGCGCATTCACGAAGCCGTCTACCGGCTTCACCCGATTCTGCATATCAATGAGTCGGAGGCTTACATTCTGTCCGGCCTCAGCTGGAGCGCCTGCACGCCGGAGGAAGCGGCCTCCGCGCTTTACCAGCGGACAGGCAACACTGTCATCGTCACCCGCGGCGCGAAGGGAACGCTCTGGGCCGGACCGGACGGCTCGCTGCACCGGATGTACGGACGCCCCGCGAAGGTGGCGGACACGATCGGCGCCGGTGATTCCCACGCCGGATCCGTGCTCGCCGGTCTCTCAATGGAATGGCCGCTCGAGGACTGCATGAAGCTCGCCACGCTTCTCTCCTCCGCGACCGTGAGCATCGAGGGCGGCCAGCTGCCGGCGGATACGATCCGCCGTCTCTTCACGGAGATGGGCCGGAAAACGCAGGCGGAGGGGTGAAGGAGACCGCCCGGAGCACTCAGTTTAACGGCAGGATCCCGCCGGACCGATACCAGACCGTATCGGATCGGCGGGATCCTTACGTTCTTTTCTTCTATGCTTCAGGTCATTCGCGGCCCCAGAAACTTATCTCCGTTCAGATGAATCATATGGTCAGGAAAATCTGAAATCCAAACTTCTGTCTCCCATGCCAAATCAGAGCTGAACTTTTTGTATACGTCACGATCCTGAAAAGCTGTCACAAAAATCTTTCCGGATTTCACATTTTTCGTCATATCCTGAATTTCGATGATTCGTTGAGGGCTCATTGGTCCTACACTTGTGACCGCTTCCACAAAATAGATCCAGTCCTTGTCCTGCCTGTATAAAACAACATCCGGCATTTTGTCATGCAAAGTAATTTCAAAGCCCAGTGATTTCAGTTTGCTGACATCTTTTATCAGGTCTTTCCGGATCGTATCTCCAACATAGAGACATTCGCATCCGGGCGCAAAACGCGGAGCGAACTGTTCAAGAATCGCTCTTTGCAATGCATTGTGCTTGCCGGGACTGAAGTTCAGTTCTTTCCCATTGATTCGGACAGGCATCATTTCCATCGCTTTCCTGCTTGTATATTTATCAATCAGCGACTGATGATACAGTCTGAATCTTTCCAACGATCGTTCCCATCTTGACGAATCAAAGTCACGAATCAGTTTCAATGATTCGTCCGTGATCCGATAACGATAATTGGGACTGTTTGTAGCTTGTCCATTGTCTTCTATCAATGCGCTTTCCCTGAACTGATGCATACACTCCTTGCGAATGGCTTCACGCGTGTTTTCGGCATAAATCTTTCGCTTCAATCACAAATCTTATGGGATAAGGGGTTGCGAATATAACCCTTCCTGCTGGCGTCAAACAGCCTGAGGAAGAAATAATCGTCATCCGGAAGTCCGTAGGCCTGTCGCCGTAAGACTTT
>Ga0256406_1000236_pt1 | contig 106643 bp, 90 predicted proteins | sample RumenRJG_03DNA_FD_185986 | JGI IMG/M metagenome (GOLD analysis project Ga0256406, IMG submission 185986) | Bovine rumen microbial communities from Lethbridge, Alberta, Canada - RJG_03 | ecosystem: Host-associated > Mammals > Digestive system > Stomach > Rumen | place: Canada: Alberta...
TGAGTTGTACCCTAAAAGACAGGAAGACGGACGCATCTTAAAGCAGCTGCATTTAGGATTTCCGGTGTTTTATGAGGGCTCTGAGGGTGATACAATTCGGTTGCTCAAACAAAACACAGTCGAGACCGTGTGCCTTTTAACACGCGAAAATTAAGGATTTATGCGATATTCCAGATATCGATAATTGCCATTTGCCACCGATTTGCCATCGTTCGAAGCAAGCAATAACTTTTATACAGAGAGCTTTTCCCAAATTGCATCCTGTAAAACTTGTACATATTAATGTCGGGCATATTCCATAATAGCAAGCTTGACGGTATGGTCCAAGTCCGACCAGAACTGTGGAATACAGTCAGATTCAAGAAATACTCACGCTTCTAATCGTATATATATGTTATTATTTAACTGACGAGAACAGAATTACGAGGAAAATTATATGAACTTTAAAAAGATCGTAATCATCGGCGGCGGTGTCCTCGGTACGCAGATCGCCCTGATCAGCGCTTACACGGGACACGACACAACACTCTGGATGCGGAGCGAAGGAACCATCGGGCGGACAAAACCAAGACTTGCCCGTTATCAGGAAGAAATATTGAAAGCGCTTTCCGGGGCGAAAACGCTGATCGGCAATCCGATGAGCACATTCCTGTATCCCAAGGGACTGATCCGCTCATGGGATGGAATTACGGAGGAAAAGATTGATGTTTTGACGCAGCAGGCAAAGGAACGCTTTGAGCAGCTGATCCATCTGGAGCTGGATCTTTCAAAAGCACTTGCCGGCGCGGATATCGTTATTGAGGCAATGTCGGAGGACGCGAAGGCAAAAATCGCTGTCTATGAGAAGATGCGGGATCTGATGGACGAGAAAACAATCCTCTGCACGAATTCCTCGACGCTGCTTCCGAGCGCTCTGGCTGCGTATACCGGCCGGCCGGACAGATACTGCGCGCTGCATTTCGCAAATGAAATATGGAAAAACAATACCGCGGAAATTATGGGGCACCCCGGAACAGATCCGAAGGTATATGAAAAGGTAGTTGAATTTGCGGCTGAAATGAATATGGTGCCGCTGCAGCTGCACAAGGAGCAGCCGGGATACATTCTGAATTCGATGCTGGTGCCTTTCCTGTCATCAGCGCAGGCCCTCTGGGCGAATGGCGTCGCGGACCCCGAAACGATCGATCTGACCTGGCGTCTTGCAACCGGCGCGCCGAAGGGCCCGTTCCAGATCCTGGATATCGTCGGGCTGGAAACGGCTTACAATATCAATCAGATGAAGCCGGACGCGCAGAAAGAGGGGACAACCATGTATAAGATCGGGCAGAGACTGAAAGAGAAGATCGACTGCGGCGAAACAGGGGTTAATGCCGGAAAAGGATTTTATACATATTGATGTTTGACCTTCAGACGGATTTTTGATAAGGCACTTTCATTGGCGCAGTATCTATGATATAAAAGATATAAAATTTTCGGACAAAACATAACTGTGTGCCATGTCCCTGTCCGCGAAGAGGAGATAAATTTTGATTCAGGATATTGCGCCTTATCGTTTCCGCAACGAATTTAGAGATACGCAGGACGTTGTAATGCATGCCACCGATCCTGTTTTTGCATTCGAGAACAGAACCGTCCTGTGCCGGCAGAACGAAGACGGCACTTATTCGTTTCCGGCCGTGCGGGAAGTCCTTGACGGCGGTACGGATACGGATCTGCTGCTGTACCTGTTCGCGGCAGAGCGCGGAGCGGAAAGGCGGAACTACTATCTGTACCGCAGTCACGACACGCAGGAAAGTCTGGCTGTACAGGGATATACCTATACGAATATATCAGCCTTCCGCAGCGCCGGCCCGAAAAATGACTGGTTTGCCTGCATGAGCGCGTTCCATCTTTTCTGCTGGTACAAAGACACCAGATTCTGCGGCAGATGCGGCAGCAGAATGGAATATTATCATAAAGAGCGTGCCATGATCTGCAGGAAGTGCGGCAACATTGTGTATCCCAGACTGAATCCTGCGGTTATTGTCGGCGTGACGAAGGGGAATTCGATTCTTCTGACCCGTTACGCCGGAAGAGCTTATGGCGGAAACGCGCTGGTTGCGGGGTTTACGGAGATCGGCGAGACACTGGAACAGACGGTCGCCCGTGAAGTCATGGAAGAGACCGGTATTCATGTGAAGAATATCCGATATTACGGTTCGCAGCCGTGGGGGCTTGCGTCTGATATTCTGATGGGATTCTACTGCGACGCGCAGGACGGAGAGGACATCCTGATGGATGAGAACGAGCTTGCTGCCGCGAAGTTTGTCCGGCGGGACGAGCTCGGTGAAGAGAACCGGAATGTTTCTCTTACAGCGGACATGATTATGAATTTTAAAGAAAAAGGCCGTCTGGTTTTCCGGTGAGGGAACCAGACGGCAAAGTTTTATAATACGCCCGAATCATTGGCTTCATACCGCTCGTCGCAGTACCGGCAGCGGTAGATTTCCTTCTTCTCATCTGCAAGATAGAAAATGTGCGGAAGAGAAGGCTCGACAGAAGTGATGCAGCGTGGATTCTGGCAGCGGATGATGCCGCGGATTTCTTTCGGCAGAGAAACTTTCCGCTTTTCCACAATTTGTCCGCTCTTGATGACATTGATTGTGATGCTGCGGTCAATGAACGCGAGCACATCCAGATTCAGCGTGTTAATATCACATTCTACCTTCAGAATATCTTTCTTGCCCATCGCGTTGCTTCGCGCGTTCTTGATGATGGCGACGGTGCAGTCCAGTTTATCCAGTCCGAGGTAGTGATAGATCTTCATGGCATTGCCTGCCTTGATGTGATCCAGCACGAATCCTTCTTCAATCTTACCAACGTTAAGCATATACTGCTCCTTTCTGTACCCGGAGGCCGAGGCGCTGAATGCTGCGGTTTTCATAACAAATTCCTTTCGCTTTGTATTCAGTCAATGTGGATATTCAGCAGTGTCAGGATGAGCGCCATCCGCACATATACGCCGTACTGAACCTGCCGGAAGTATGCTGCTCTGGGATCACTGTCCACCTCGGCCGCGATCTCATTGACACGCGGCAGCGGATGCAGCACATAGCAGTCTTTCTTTGCAAGCTTCATTTTCTCCGCATCCAGAATATAGAAATTTTTCAGACGGACATAATCGTCTTCATTGAAGAAACGTTCCTTCTGAATTCTTGTCATATACAGTATATCCAGCTTGGAAATCGCATCTTCCAGCCGTACATGCTCCTCGTATGGAATGCCCAGCTCATCGAGCTTGTCGGTAATATAGTCAGGCACCTTCAGTTCCGGTGGAGAAATGAAAACAAAATGGACGTCCGGATAGCGTACCAGCGCATTGATGAGAGAGTGCACTGTCCTGCCGAACTTCAGATCGCCGCAGAGGCCGATCGTGAAGTGATCCAGATGTCCCTGCAGGGAGCGGATCGTTAAAAGGTCGGTGAGGGTCTGCGTCGGATGCTGATGACCGCCGTCACCGGCATTGATGACCGGAATCGAGGCATACTGCGCGGCTACCATTGCCGCGCCTTCTCTCGGGTGACGGATGACCATAATATCGGCAAAACAGGAGATGACCCTCGCTGTATCCGAAACGGTTTCTCCTTTTGTCGCCGAGGAAACACCGGCATCCGGAAAGCCCATGGTCCGGCCGCCGAGATTGAGCATGGCTGTTTCGTGGGACAGACGTGTCCTTGTACTGGGCTCAAAGAAGCAGGTAGCCATCTTTTTACCTTCACAGGCATGCGCGTATTTCGCGGGATGCTCGCGGATATCGTCCGCAAGGTCAAACAGATGATCGAGTTCTTCCACAGTAAAATCCTGCGGCGTGATCAGGTCTCTTTTCATAGATTTTATGTGTCCTCCTCAAAGGCAATATCTTTGGCGGTCAGAAAACGCCGGATTGTTTTGTCCCAGATCTGCTCCGGTGTCCTGTCCACGGTGAATGTCTTCATGGATACGCCGGTGATCAGATGCATTCTGCCGTTTTCGAGCCGGACGTTCAGGCAGAATGCCGATACTGCATCCCCGGGTGCGCCCTGTGCTTCAAGTGTCTTCTTCATGAACTCCGGTTTCAGTTCCAGAACCAGCTGCATGGAAACCGGCACCCTCTTCCCTTTGATGATATCCCGGCAGAAACGGCGCGCGTCGCTCCAGGGCATGAAATCATACGGACGGATGGCAGGATCACTCCATTCGTCCGGCGTGTAGAAATCCTTATTCAGCCTTCCGTCAATATGAAAGGTGGCTGCCATGCGGATGAGCGCTTCCTCCAGAACAAAAGAGTCAAAACAGTCCGTAGAGAGCAGTTTTGACATAAAAGACGGCAGATTTAAAACGGTACAGGATATCATGTATCACCTCGCATGCATGCGCTGCGGCGGCAGCCGAAATCAGACTGCCGCCGCAACAATGATATCACAGAAGATCCTGCCAGTTCTTCACATTTTCCTTTTTCGCGACTTCCTGCAGCTTCATTGCGCGGACCTTGGTGGAAAGTCCGAACAGATTGATAAAGCCGTTCGCATCGGTATGATCGTACATATCGCCGGTCTTGAACGAAGCGATGGATTCGTTGTACATCGAGTACGGAGAAGTCTCGCCGGCCCGGATAATATTGCCTTTGTAGAGCCCGAGCTTTACGGTACCCGTTACATAACGCTGGGTGCTCTCGATGAATGCCTGCTCGGCCTCCCGAAGAGGAGAGAACCACTTGCCTTCATAAATCAGGGAGGCAAATTTCGAAGCAATTTCATTCTTCAGTGCGTATGTCTCACGGTCCAGGCAAAGCTCCTCGAGCTGTTGATGCGCTTCATAGAGAATTGTGCCGCCGGGGGTTTCATAGACGCCGCGGCTCTTCATGCCGACTACGCGGTTCTCGACGATGTCGACGATGCCGATACCGTTCTCGCCGCCGAGCTTATTCAGCTTGCGAATGATGTCGGAAAGCTTCATCTTCTCGCCGTTTACGGCAACGGGAATGCCTTTTTCAAAATCAATTGTAAGGTAGGTCGTCTTGTCGGGCGCCTGCTGCGGCGTCCTGGAGAGAACCAGCAGATGCTCGTAATTCGGCTCGTTGGAAGGATCTTCGAGCTCCAGTCCTTCGTGCGAGATATGCCAGAGGTTTCTGTCGCGGCTGTAGCTTTCATCCTGTGAAAAAGGAAGATCGATGCCATGCTTATGCGCGTATTCGATTTCGGATTCGCGGGAATCCAGTTTCCAGTTCGGGTCACGCCATGCGGCAATGATCTTCAGATCCGGGGCAAGCGCCTTGATTCCCAGTTCAAAACGGATCTGGTCGTTACCCTTGCCGGTCGCGCCGTGGCAGATGGCGACAGCGCCTTCCTTTCTTGCGACTTCCACGAGCTTCTTCGCGATCAGAGGGCGGGCCATGGATGTCCCGATCAGATATTTGTTCTCATAAACGGCATGCGCCTGTATGCAGGGCGCAACATATTCATCGCAGAACTCATCGATGACATCGAGGATGTAAAGCTTATCCGCGCCGCAATACCTTGCGCGCTCCTCGAGACCGTCGAGCTCCTGCTCCTGTCCGACGTTGATGCAGCAGCAGACAACATCATAATTATAATTCTCTTTCAGCCAGGGGATGATACAGGTCGTATCAAGTCCGCCGGAGTATGCCAGTACAACTTTTTCTTTTGCCATAACGGAAAACCTCCATCTGAATCTTCCATATATTTACGAACTACCAAGACTATACATCAGAGGATATACGAATTCAAGCGGTAAAATATACATCTTAAATGCAGATTTTGAATAAATAAAAGCAATAGTGCATAATAATCGTATAAAAATGCATAATTAGTAACTTCGCTGTTGCTTTTCCGCCGGGATGGATGTATATTTTACAAAACGTGAGAGGTAGATGATATGGAAGGCTCCGTTCTGATACGGCCGATGACCGGAGAAGATTATGATGAGGTGCACGCGCTCTGGCTTACAATTAAAGGATTCGGTATCCGGGCAGTCGACGACAGCAGGGAGGACATCGAAAGATTTATCAGGCGAAACCCGAGAACCAGCGTCGTAGCCGTTATAGACGGGAAGATTGTCGGTTCGATCCTCTGCGGGAATGACGGACGGCAGGGAACGCTGTATCATGTATGTGTAGCGAAGCCGTACAGGAGGCTCGGGATCGGGCGGCAGATGGTCGGCACCTGCATGCGGTCCCTGCGGGAAGAAGGCATCAGTAAAGTCTCTCTGGTAGCCTTTACGACAAATAAGGAAGGCAACGCGTTCTGGAAAGACATTGGATGGAAGAAAAGAGAAGATTTCTTCTATTATGATTTTCTACTGAATGAAAAGAACATTACCCGCTTTATTGGAGACTGAAGCGGGCGGCAATTCGGCCAAAGAGGCCGGGGAGGCAGAAATGAAGCAGATCAAGGGAGGCGTAGCGGCGGCGAAGGGCTTTTATGCCGCGGCGGCCGCAGCCGGCATTAAATACCAGGGAAGAGATGACATGGCGCTCATTTACAGCGAAGTGCCTTGCGCCTGTGCAGGTACCTTCACATCCAATGTCGTGAAGGCCGCGCCGGTCTTATGGGACCGGAAGATCGTTCGTGAGAGCGATAAAACAGTGCAGGCCGTTATCATCAATTCCGGCATCGCGAATGCCTGCACCGGAGAACAGGGAATGCGGATCTGCAGGGCTGAGGCAGAGGCCGCCGGCAACGCGCTTTCCATAGATCCGGAAGGCGTCCTTGTCGCTTCGACCGGCGTTATCGGAATGCAGATCGACACCGACAAGATCTGTGCAGGTATTGATCTATTGTCCGAACGGAAAGAGCATTCCTTTAAGGCCGGGGATCTTGCGTCGAAGGCGATCATGACGACGGATACGAAGAACAAGCAGTTGGCTTTTTCGTTTGAAATTGCGGGGAAAACGATAACGATCGGCGGCATGTGCAAGGGCTCCGGCATGATCCATCCCGGTATGTGTACCATGCTTGCTTTCATAACGACGGATCTTGCGATTGATAAAAAGCTCTTACAGAAAGCGGTTTCGAGTGTTGTAGAAGATTCTTTCAATATGATTTCCGTGGACGGCGACATGTCGACAAACGACACGCTGCTTGTCCTTGCGAACGCAGAAGCAGGGAACCCGGTTATTACGGAGGAGAATGTGGATTATGTTTGTTTTTACGAAGCGCTCGAAATGATCTGCAAAAGTCTCGCGAAGGAAATGGCCGGAGACGGCGAAGGCGCGACAAGGCTGATCGAGGCAGTGGTTGTGAACGCGGCGAGTGTACATGACGCAAAGCTTCTCGCTAAATCCGTCATTCAGTCGAATCTGACGAAAGCGGCGGTTTTCGGCAAAGACGCCAACTGGGGGCGCGTTCTGTGCGCGCTCGGATACAGTGGAGCGCAGTTTGACCCGGAGAATGTGGACCTGTATTTTGCTTCCGAAACAAAAAGCATCCTGATCTTTTCGAAAGGCAGCGCAGCGGCCTATTCCGAAGAGGAGGCATCCGCAATTCTCGGCGGGGAGAAAGTCATCATCCGCTGCGATATGCATATGGGAGGCGCCGGCGCGACAGCCTGGGGATGTGATCTCAGCTATGACTATGTAAGAATCAATGCGGACTATCGTTCCTGAAAAAGACGCGGATTTCGTTCCTGAAGCGGATAGAGGAAAAGTGCGGGAAGGAGTTTCCATATGGAAGAGTATCAGATCGAGGCGCAGAGAAAGGCGGAAGTGCTGATTGAGGCGCTTCCTTACATTCAGAGGTTCAACCGCAAGATCATTGTTGTCAAGTACGGCGGTTCCGCCATGTCCGACGAAAAGCTGCAAAAAAGTGTGATCGCTGACGTCACGCTGCTTAAACTCGTCGGTTTCAAGCCGATCATCGTACACGGCGGCGGAAAGGAAATTTCATCCTGGGTCAGAAAAACCGGAAAGGAAGCGCAGTTTATCAAAGGCCTCCGGGTGACGGATGAGGAGACCATGGAGATAGCCGAGATGGTGCTCGGGCGCGTTTCCAAAAAGCTTGTGACCATGGCGGAGGAGCTTGGCGTCAAAGCCTGCAGTATCAGTGGCAAGGACGGATCGCTGCTGCATGTGAAGAAAAAGCTGCTTCCGGACGGCACGGACATCGGCTTCGTCGGAGAAGTCACTTCCGCAGATCCGAAAATCCTGTTTGACATGCTTGACAACGACTATCTGCCGATTGTCGCGCCGATCGGTCTGGACGAACACTTTGAAACTTATAATATCAACGCGGATGAAGCAGCCTGCGCGATCGCAAAGGCAGTCGGCGCCGACAAGCTGGTGTATCTGACCGACGTGGAGGGTCTTTACAGAAATTTTGAGGACAAAACATCGTTCATCTCGAGAATCAGTGTCGGCGAGGCGGAGGAAATGATCCGGGACGGTATTGTCGGCGGCGGCATGCTGCCCAAGCTCTCCAACTGCACGGAAGCCGTCCGCGGCGGTGTTAAGAGAGTACATATTCTGGACGGGAGAATTCCGCACAGTATCCTGCTGGAAATTTTCACGGATAAAGGAAATGGCACCATGTTCTATATGGACGACGACAAAGACTGAGCGACAGGCCGGAAGGAGGCAGGTATGGCAGATACAATGAAACAGATGATCGAACAGGCGGAGCAGGATCTGCTGCACACGTACAACCGCTATCCGATTGTCTTTGACCACGGTTCCGGCGTCTATCTGTATGATGTGAACGGAAAGAAATATCTGGATTTCTGCGCGGGAATCGCTGTTTTCGCTCTAGGGTACGCAAATCAGGAGTACAATGACGCGCTGAAGGCACAGGTTGATAAAATCCTGCATACCTCCAACTATTTTTACAATGAGCCGGCGATCCGCGCTGCGCATCTTCTGAAACAGGCTTCCGGGATGGACCGGGTGTTCTTTACGAATTCCGGTGCAGAGGCAGTCGAGGGAGCACTCAAAGCTGCTGTGAAGTACGCCTATGAAAAGGACGGGCGCACGGATCATGAAGTGATCGCCATGGAGCATTCGTTTCACGGAAGAACGTATGGTGCTCTTTCGGTGACCGGCAATCCGCATTACAGGGAAGCGTTCGGAACGATGCCATGCGGTGCCCGCTTCGCGAAATTCAATGATTTCGCCTCGGTAGAGGCACTCGCGGACGACAAAACATGCGCGGTGATTCTCGAACCCGTGCAGGGCGAGGGAGGTCTGCAGCCGGCCACAGAGTCGTTCCTGCGGGACGTCCGGAATTTCTGTGATGAACGGGGAATCCTTCTGATTTTTGATGAAGTGCAGTGTGGCATGGGGCGGTGCGGTTCGATGTTCCGCTGGCAGAAGTACGGCATAAAGCCTGATATCATGACGAGCGCCAAGGCACTTGGCTGCGGCGTGCCGGTCGGCGCGTTTCTTCTGACCGAAGAAGTGGCGCAGCATTCGCTGGTGCCGGGTGACCACGGAACAACCTATGGAGGAAATCCGCTTGCCTGCGCGGCGGTATGCAAAGTCCTTGAATTATACGGGAAGGACCATATAATAGATCATGTGAACGAAATCGCGCCTTATCTTGAGGAGCGGCTTGACCGGCTCGCTTCGCGCTACGCGTGTATTCTGGAGCGGCGCGGCTGCGGACTGATGCAGGGACTTGTTTTTGACCGTCCGGTGGCGCCCGTTATAAATGCTGCTATGGACAGAGGCCTTGTGCTGATCAATGCAGGCAGTAATATTCTCCGTTTCGTTCCGCCGCTGATTATAACCAAAGAGAACGTGGACGAAATGATCTCCATTCTGGAACCGGTCATTGCCGCGCTGCTTTGAACTTTCACGCCGGGTGGTGTGAAAATCCATGGAGATTGTACATGAGTATCAGAACCAGAATCGCTTCCGCCGTGACCGCAATCGTTCTTCTTGCCGCGATTATCGGATTTTCCATCATGCCGCAGGGCAGTCAGGAAGGCTCGCCCGCGGCTTTCTTTTCGCGCAGGAAAACGCTGTATTTGTGGTATGAGGACGCTGCCCTGACGGATTTTCTGAATTCTGTCACGGTCTCTTACAATGACAGGCAGACCCGCTACCGTGTGGAGCCGAAGCTGATATCGGATACGGATTATCTGGACAGGATTTACAAAGCTTCGATTAACAATAACGACTTGCCGGACATATATATACTGGGGAATGATTCTCTGGAGAGAGCTGTTCTGACGGGCCTCGCGGCGCCGGTCATGGACAGTACGCATTTTACCGACACGAAGTACTTCCCGCAGGCGGCAATTGACGCGGTGACGTATGAGGGTGAGACCGTAGCGTATCCTTTGTCTTTTGAAACTTCGGCGCTTTTATACAATGAAGACTATCTGCAGATGATGGCGGACAAGGCCGGGAAGTCTCTTGAGGATACGGTGCCGAAGACAATTATTGATATCATTTCCCTCTCGAACAGTTTTGACGCGCCGGAAGGCGTCACGGATATCTTCAAGTGGGATGTCAGCGACATTTTCTATAATTATTATTTCATCGGGAACTATATGAGCGTAGGCGGAAAGGACGGCGACGATCCGAAAAACCTTGACATATACAACAGCAAGGTCATCCAGTGTCTGCAGGTTTATCAACAGCTCAACTCTTATTTCGCGATTAATACGGATACGGACGATTACAGCAGTGTCATCAATGACTTCGCGGACGGAAGGATTGTCTTTACAGTCGCGACGACAGGTGCCGTAAAAACGCTCCGGGACAAGATAGCATCCGGAGACAGTACGGTTCGCTATGGCGTCACGATGCTGCCGGATCTGACGAAAGATCTGAAATCCAAACCGATGTCGGTGACGGACTGCTTTGTTGTAAACGGGTATTCGGAGCAGCAGAACGCCGCGAACAGTTTTATCCAGTACGTACTGTACTCGCAGATGTCGGATTTCTATGCGCGGACGGGAAAAGCGCCGGCACTGTCCTCTTATGACTACAGCGCAACAGATGATCATATGACGGGCTTCTGCAAGTCTTATGATGCGTCCGCGCCGATTACGAAGCTTCGGGAGGCAAGCAATTTCTGGATGCTGATGGAAAATGCCTTCGCAAAAATCTGGGACGGGGCGGATTCAAACGATACGATGCACGATCTGTACGAACAGCTGATGGTGCAGATCACGGGCGGAAGCGTTACGGTGAACCGTCTGCCGGATCCGGAGCGTATTGATATCAGTGCGCAGCTGACCGGCGGCGACTGAAATTGTCTGACTGCCATTGAAAACAAAGTTTATTTAGATTAGAATAAATAAGCATAGCGGGGCCCCGGAAAGGGTATCGCTATGCTTATTGAGTTTGGAATGCGAATCCGTCTTGCGATGGACGCTGCCCGCAGGGTATTTTCGCAGAGGAAGAAAGCGGTCACGATAACCGCGAAAATCTTTCTGGTTCTGATTGTCTGCATCTGTTTCAGCGCCTGTGCGAAAGGCGGTACGGAGGGGGCTTTTACTATTTCTTCCGACGGTGCTGTGCTGACGGAAGGATCTCCGGCGGAGCAGGGAGAAGCTTGCGGGGAAGCTTCCGCGGGTGCCGCGCGCACGGATTCGCGGGAGCAGCAGGAACAAAAGCCGCGGGAGATAGTCGTCTATGTATGCGGCGCGGTGAATCATGCAGGCATTTATACGCTGCCGGAGCCCGCACGGGCAGCGGCAGCTGTTGAGGCTGCCGGCGGCTTCTCGGAAGAGGCGGACACAGCCGGCCTGAACCTTGCCTGTCTGCTGGAAGACGGACAGAAAATTCTTGTTCCGTCGAAGGAGGATGATGCGTTATCTGCGGCCGGTTCTGCTGCTTCCGCGCAGGGCGGTATTTCCTCCGGCTGGAACAGTAATGAGACCGGGAGCGGAACCGCCGGAAAGATCAATATCAACCGCGCGGATGAGCAGGAGCTGCAGAAGATCCCCGGCGTCGGCAAGGCCAGAGCGGCCGCGATTGCAGCGTACCGGCAGGAACACGGACCGTTTTCGACAATTGAGGATATTATGAAGGTTTCCGGCATCAAGCAGGCAGCCTTTTCCGGGATGAAGGACACAATCTGCGTGAATTAACGCAGCAGGAGTAGTCATGGCGAAGAAGATACTGGTCGTAGACGACGAGAAACTGATCGTTAAGGGAATCCGCTTCAGCCTCGAGCAGGACAGCTATGAGGTGGACGCCGCTTATGACGGAGAAGAAGGCCTTGAGAAGGCAAAGAGCGGGCAATATGATCTGATCCTTCTGGATCTGATGCTGCCGAAGATGAGCGGCCTCGAGGTCTGCCAGCAGATCAGGGAGTTTTCGGATGTCCCTGTGATCATGCTGACCGCCAAGGGCGAAGATATGGACAAGATCCTCGGCCTCGAATACGGCGCTGATGATTACATTACCAAGCCGTTCAATATTCTGGAACTGAAGGCCAGAATCAAGGCAATTCTGCGGCGCACTTCTCCTGACAAGGACAAGAAGAACGCGTCTGTGATCGAGAGCGGAAATCTGCGTATCGACCGGGAGAACCGGCGTCTGTCCATCAGCGGAAGGGAGATCAACCTGACGAGCAAGGAGTTCGAGCTTTTGGATTTTCTCGTGTCCAATCCGGGGAAGGTTTACAGCAGAACCGAGCTGCTGCATATTATCTGGGGGAAAACCGATAGGAGTGATGAACGTACCGTCGATGTTCATGTGCGGCGGCTTCGTGAAAAGATTGAGCCGAATCCTTCGGAACCGGTCTACGTTCAGACAAAATGGGGTGTAGGATACTTTTATCAGGAGCACCACGCTTAAAGATTCATGGAAAAGACCGGAAATACGATTTCTTCGAAACTGCACGCGTTTGTGTTAAAGGCTCCGTTTCTGCGGAGTCTGAAACTGCGTATTTTTCTTATCACATTTCTTTTCGGGATGATTCCCGTATCCATTATGCGCTACGGGATCCTGTCGAATTATGAGACCCGCGTCGTGAATGTCCGTACCAGCGAGGCGCAGACACAGCTGCGGATTCTGGCAAACCATCTGATTACCTATAATTATCTGAAAAATCCGGATTCTGTTATTGTAAACGCAGAGCTTGCCCAGTTTTCCTCGTTTTATGACGGCCGTGTGCTGATTATTGACGACGCTCTGCGGATTGTCAAAGATACCTATGATATGTCTGCCGGCAAGATCATTGTCTCACAGGATGTCGTCCGGTGTCTTCGAAACGGAAGCAAGGCTGTTTCATCAAACTATGTCCGGAAAGAGGGCTATATTGAAGTGATCATCCCGATCAGTGAGACCAGATCACTGGAAAGCGGTGATTATTCCGCAGGAAGCGAAAAGGAAGAGGAGACCGTTTACGGCGTCATTCTGGCAAGCGTTTCCACGGACTCCATCAATGCGACGATCGACATTCTCGACCGTCGGGCTTCGCTCCTGGAAGTTATCCTTCTGCTATTTGTTTTTTCGCTCGGCCTTCTGCTGTCCGGAGATCTGGTCCGGCCGTTCGAAAAGCTCACCAGAGAGATTCAGGACGTAAAGGCGGGGTTCAGCAGCGCGCCTGCTTCTGTCAATGATTATCTGGAAACAGAAAATATGGTGGACGCATTCAATCAGGTGCTCGGCAGAATGCGGGCGCTTGATGAATCCAGACAGGAATTTGTATCCAATGTCTCGCACGAGCTGAAGACGCCGATGACTTCGATGAAAGTTCTTGCCGACTCCCTTCTGCAGCAGGGCGAGGCTGTTCCTGCTGAAATGTACCGGGAATTTCTGCAGGATATCGACAATGAGCTTGACCGCGAGAACAAGATGATCGGCGAGCTTTTGAATCTCGCCAAAATGGACCGGCGTCAGGTGACAATGAATATTTCCCAGATCAATATCAATGACCTGCTGGAGATCATTTTAAAACGTGTCCGGCCGCTAGCGATGCAGCGGGATATTGAAATGACGCTTGTGAGCGAGCGAGAGGTCACCGCGGAAATCGATGAAGTCAAGATGACCATGGTATTTACGAATCTGATCGAAAATGCGGTGAAGTATAACAAGGATCATGGAAAAGTAAAAGTGACTGTAAATTCGGATCACAAAAATGTGATTATAACCGTCGAAGATACCGGTATCGGAATACCGGAGGAATCGATCGGACGGATCTATGAACGTTTTTACCGCGTGGACAAATCCAGATCGAGAGAAATCGGCGGAACGGGTCTTGGACTGTCGATTACAAAGAGCGCGATTCTGCTGCATAAAGGACAGATTGATGTAGAAAGCAAAGAGAATGTCGGGACGAAGTTTACGGTTACCATTCCGATCAAACATTCTCCGGATCAGATGCCTTCGCGGACTTCCGCGCAGGATGTCATGAAGAAATATATTGGAGAGCTGAAGCTGCCGCATGGAAATGAAGAGAAGAAGGCCAACTGAAAACAGGACATGCAGCCTGTGTATCTGTCTTATTCTGTGCGTCATCCTTACCGTATGCGGCTGTTCTTCCGGACGGAAAAACAAAGAGGATGAAGCGTACGGTGCGTTCCGCCTGTATTATGTGAGCAAAGACGCGGACGCCGTCATCCCTGTGGACTATGACCTGCAGACGCCGGACGAGAGGAAAAAGTCCGTGCGGGAAATACTGGAGGTGCTTTCCCAACAGCCGGATTCTGTGGATTACAGGGCGCCGATTCAGGGCTATACCGTCCGTTCTTTCAAATTGTCCGGAAGGACGCTGACCATTGATTTTTCGGAGGAATACCGCTCACAGGATCAGGTGCGGGAAATCCTTGCAAGGACGGCTGTTGTGAATACGCTTTGCCAGATCCCCGGCATCGAGAAGGTTACCTTTACGGCGGACAACAAACCGCTTTCCGACGCGGACGGCACATTGCTCGCGAACATGAGTGAAGATCAGTTTATCAATAATTCAGGCAGTGAGATCCGGGGGTATGAGAGGATCCGGCTGCATTTGTTTTTCGCGAATCAGAAAGGAGACCGGCTGGTCGACACTTACCGGAATGTCGTTTATAACAGCAACATCGCGCCGGAGAGGCTGATCGTCGAGCAGGTGCTCAAGGGGCCGAACAGTGATGCCGTCTATCCTACACTCAATCAGGACACGAAGGTGCTGTCTGTCACGACGCGTGACGGCGTCTGCTATGTGAATCTGGACAGCGCGTTTCTTACGGAGCCGTACAATGTAACGCCGCAGGTCGCGGTTTATTCGCTGGTCAATTCTCTGACGCAGCTTCCCACGGTCAGCAAAGTGCAGTTTTCCGTTGAAGGCAAGACTGCGGATTCCTTTATGGAGACCATGAGTCTGCAGAATACTTATGAAGAAAACCTTGATCTGACGTCTGCCTACGAAGAGGCCGGCGGCTTCGCACAGTAAATGAAATGACAATCTGAAAACGAAAGAGGTGAGCTTTATGCGCCGTCCGCTCTGTGCGCTTGCACTGGCTGTAACGGCGGTCATGTATCTGGTCCTGCGGTTTCTGCCGCCGGTGCTGCCAGACTATGCAGAGTTTGATGGCAGCACCGTACGGCTGCAGGGAAGAGTCCTTTCGAAAGAGTACCGTGTATCAAAAAACGGCGGTATTTCCCTTCTGATCACGCTGGGTAATATCCATTGCCCGTCCGGACCCCCTACGAAAAATCATGTCCTTGTGAGGGTCCCTGTTTCCGAAAATGATAACAAGACCGAATATGAAGGTCACATGTCGCATATTCCCCGGGAGTTCCCGGAGGCGCCGGAAGATGACCTGACGCCGATAGGCGCACTGATCTGTGTTACAGGAAAGGTGCGCGCTTTCGAAACCGCGCGCAATCCCGGCGAATTTGATGCCCGGCTCTATTACCGGACGCTGGGGTGTGATTACTCGATTTCCGGTGCGCGGGTTACGGCGGTAAACGGAAAAAGAAGTGTGATCGGTGACACTTTATACAGACTCCGGAGAGCAATGGCCGGGGTTTTTGACCGGTGTCTTTCACAGGAAGATGCGTCTGTCATGAAAGCACTGCTCCTTGGAGAGAAGGGGTGGCTGGATCAGGAGACGAAAGATCTGTACAGGCGGAGCGGAATTATCCATATTCTGGCGGTTTCAGGCCTTCATATTTCACTCGTTGGCCTTGGCATTACAGGACTTCTGCGCCAAATACATGCACCGAAATGTCTGCAAAGACTCCTCGCGCCTCTTGTCGTCAGCATCTACTGCCTGATGGCAGGCCCCGGACCTTCTTCTGTCCGCGCGCTGATCATGTACCTGACCGGCGCTTTGGGATACCGGATCGGAAGGACACCGGATTTTCTGACAAGTCTTTCACTTGCGGAAATCTTTCTCCTGCTCCGTCAGCCGCTGTTTCTGTATCATACAGGCTTTCTGTTTTCGTTCGCGGCGGCGCTTTCGATCGGCGCACTGATGCCTGTGCTGCCCGGGAAAGCCGGCAAAACACTGGCGATCCCCGCCCTTACACTTCCGGTATATATGGTCAGCGGATATACTTTCCCGCTCGCCGGTGTTTTCCTGAACTTTCTTGTTCTGCCTTTTATGCAGACATTGATGATTTCCGGAGGAGCCGTTCTTGCCGCAGGTTTTCTGTCCGTGCGCGCCGGCAGAGTGACCTCGCTTTGCTGTCATGTGATACTGTATTTTTATAAAGCGCTCTGCACAATTTCGCAGACAGCCGCGGCGGAACAATTTGTCGTCGGCCACGCGCAGCCTGTAAAGCTGATGATCTATCTTGCCATGATTGCCGGAATTATCGCATTTTCGCGGTGGATTCCCGGGCGGCTTCGAAGCTTGTGTCTGCTTGTGTCAATGCTGTTCCTTATCACGCGGCATCCGGGGAATCTTCGGTTGTTTTTCCTAGATGTAGGGCAGGGAGACGGCATTGTCCTCGAATATCGGGGTCATGCGATGCTGATCGACGCAGGCAGCTCCGACCGGAACGCGCTCGAAGAGTATACGGTGGAGCCGTATTTGTTTTACGAGAAAATAGGGACGCTGGACTACGCGGTGGTTACGCATCCGGATCAGGACCACTGCGGAGCAGTAAAGGAGCTTCTGGAAAGGCAGGGAAAGGGAGCTCCAAAGGTGCGGATGCTGCTTCTGCCTTCCTGCACAGAGACCGCCATGGAAGAAGCGTACCGCGACCTTCTGCATGCTGCAGCGCGCGCCGGCGTTCCTGCAGGCTATCTTGAGACGAATATGAGTCTGCACACAGGCGGTCTCACAATCACCTGCCTGCATCCGGAGAAGGACAGCGCCTATCAGGAAAGCAACGCGATGTCGGTGACGCTCCTTGTTTCCTATGGGAAATTCCGGGCGCTTTTAACAGGCGATCTGGAAGGCGAGGGAGAAAAACACTGTCTTTCCGTGATCCGTTCCCGCTACGGCGATACGCTTCCGGTCACGGTATTAAAGGCTGCGCATCACGGATCATCGGGCGCTACGACGGAAGAGTTTCTGAACACCCTGCGCCCTGCCTGGACCGTGATTTCCTGTGGCAGAGATAATCCGTACGGGCATCCGCACAAAGAAACCATCCGGAGACTTCGAAATTGCGGCAGCCGGATTCTGGATACCAGAGAGTGCGGGGGAATATGTTTTGAAACCGATGGCAGCCGCGTCTTCGTCAGCAGAACGCAAAAACCATGACAAGACGGCGTGCGGATTGTATAATGTATTGACAGGTATTCTTATGGCAGTGAAGAAGAACGAACAAAAATATGCGGACAGTGTCCGCCTTCTGGAACAGCAGATCGGGAGCGGTGAATTTCAGAGAGTATACCTTCTGTACGGGGATCAAGCATATCTGCGGCTGCAAAACAGGGATAAAATCACAGATGCGGCTTTGCCCGGCGGCCGGGGAATGAATTACTCGTACTTTACAGGCGCGGGATTTACAACAGAAGAGGTGATCGATATTGCGCAGACGCTGCCGTTTTTCGCGGACAGACGGGTAATCGTGATCGAGAATTCCTGGCTCTTTGAGAAGACAGGAGAAGCGCTGGATCCGATCACGGATTTTATTTCCAAGGTGCCGGAAACGACCGTACTTATATTCTCGCAGGAGGAAGTAAACCGCACGACGAAGCTGTATAAGGCAGTCAGCCGGAACGGTTTTGTGCTGCCTTGCACGGAGCCGGACGAGAGACTCTGCCGGAAGCTTCTGACGGACAGGTGCAAAAAGGCGGGGCTTACGCTTACAGACGAAGCATTTTCACTGCTTTCGGAGTACGCGGGAAGCGATCTTATGAATGCTGTCAACGAGACAGACAAAGTCATCGGCTACTGTCTCGGACGGACCGAGATCACTATGCAGGATGTGCGCTCTGTGTGCAGCGAACGCATACAGGACAGTATTTTTGATCTGATTGCCGCAGTCATGCGAGGTGACGCGGATACGTCTTTCGCGCTTTATTATAAAATGCTGCTTCTGCAGACTCCGCCGCAGCAGATCCTCGCCCTGATGATCCGGCAGCTTAACCAGCTTCTGGAAGTCGGAGAACTGATCCGGCAGGGTAAGCCGGATCAGGAAATTGCCTCGGTCACAGGGCTGAATTTTTATGTGCTGACGAAAAGAATCCGGCCTTTGCTGCGCGGTCATACACTGCGCGGACTCATGGATGCGCTGCAGCGTTGTGTGCAGGCAGACTATGAATACAAACGCGGGAAGATCGGGGACCGGCTGGCTGTGGAAGTGCTGATTGCCGAAATCACACGGAAAACGGGGGTCCACCGGTCATAGACCGGACTGGAAGACGGGAGAAGCGTAAATTTGCAGGGAGACTGCGCCGGCTTGACCGGGCGATGGAAGGAAGATGGAGAATGGATACTAGAAAAGTAAAGATACTGGGCCGGTACAGACATTTCAAGGGAAAGCTATATCAGGTGCTTCTTATCGCACGCGAGGAGGCTACCGGCCGCAGGGTTGTGGTTTATCAGGCACTGTATGGCGATTACGGCTTTTTTGTACGGCCTGAAGAAGAATTCCTGAGTGAAGTGGACCATGTCAAATATCCCGGGGTTGCTGCCCGGTACCGCTTTGAAGAAGTGGAAGACAGGGAAACGACGGAGGAACTGCCGAAGGAACAGCCCGCAGCGGAGAAGGCACAGGTCTTTGTGAACGCGGCGCCGGAAGATTCAACGCTGGATCCTCTGGTGGAAGCTTTTCTTGACGCAAAGAACATGCAGGAGAAGCTGGATGCTTTAACAGCGCTCCGTCCGCGGATTACGAACGACATGATCGATACCATGGCTGTCGCGGCAGGCCTTGAAATCGGACCCGGCGAGGTGCAGAAAAGATATGAAGATCTGAGGGACTGTCTTCTTACAATCGACCGGTACGAGCCGCCGCGCGGCAGGCTCCGCGGAAATCCGGAGGAATGAAATCTGCCGCGTATGTCTGCAGGCAGTCTGTATGGCAGCGCAGCGCAATAATAAGCTGGAAAGGCTGAAGTATGAAATTACTATCGATTTGTGTACCTTGCTACAACTCGGAAGCATATATGGCTAAATGCATTGACTCGCTTCTCGTCGGTGGCGAAGATGTGGAAATCATCATTGTGGATGACGGCTCCAAAGACCGGACCGCGGAGATCGCGGACCGGTATCAGGTTCTGCATCCCAACCTTGTTCGTGTAATTCACAAGGAGAACGGAGGGCATGGCAGCGCGGTCAATACCGGAATCGAGAATGCGACAGGCGTGTTTTTCAAGGTGGTTGACAGTGACGACAGACTCAAGCAGAGCGCGTATCTGAAGGTACTGGACAAGCTTCGCGAGCTTTCGGGGGCGAGCCCGCAGCTGGATATGCTTTTATGCAATTATGTCTATGATAAGGAGGGCGAGAAAAAACATAAGGTAATTCATTACCGCAGCACCCTTCCGACCGATAAAATGTTCACGTGGGAAGATGTCGGGCATTTCCGGAAGGGACATTATATTCTCATGCACTCGGTTATTTTCCGTACAAAGCTTCTGCGGGAGTGCGGCGTCCGTCTTCCGGAACATTGTTTTTATGTGGACAATATCTATGTTTTTGAGCCGCTGCCGTACGTACGGAACATGTACTACATGGACCTGAATCTGTATTACTATTACATCGGCCGTGTAGATCAGTCCGTCAACCAGAAAGTCATGATTTCCAGAATTGACCAGCAGCTGCGCGTCAATAAACTGATGATCGATTATTATACTGACAAGGAAAATCAGCCGAAGATCAATGCGCACCCGCAGCTTCGCAAATATATGTACAATTATCTGGAGATTATTACGACGATTTCCTGCGTGCTCGCGATTCTGGCCAATACGCCGGAAGATCTTAAAAAGAAAGATGATTTTTGGAAGTATCTTCGGAGCAAGGATTACTTCCTGTATCTTCGCCTGCGCAATGGTATCTTCGGCCTTGGCGTGAATCTCCCCGGCAGAGGCGGCCGTGCTCTGACAGCGGGCGGATATAAGATTGTACGGCATTTCTTTCAGTTCAATTAACCGCATCGACACAAAAAACCTGCCGGAATTCCAGGTTCGGGAATCCGGCAGGTTTTTTATGTGCGCCCGGCGGCGCGCGTTTCTTTATTCGCCTTGCAGCGGTTCCTGCTTACCTGCATTGCCGCGCAGCAGTATGCTGCCGGCATGGTAGCGGAAAACAGCAAGGTAGCTGGCATACGAAAGCGCAAACGCGGCAGCGACATCCAGAACCGAGTGCTGCTTGATGAACATGGTGGAAAGGATAATCAGAACGCCGATGATATTCATCGGGATCCGGAAAGCCTTCCTGTGCATCGAAGAATCTGTACGCCAAAGACCAAGCATGACAGCGACCGTGTTGTATACGTGGATACTGGGACAGATATTGGTTGGCGTATCTGTCTTATACAGGTGTGCCACCATGCGGGTAAACAGATTGTTCCGCGGCATCACCTGTGGGCGAAGATACTGTATATTGGGGAAAACAAACGAAACCACCAGCATAACGGTCATTCCGATCATCAGGAAGACGGATATGGCCAGATAGGTCCGGCGGTCTTTCAGATACAGGCTGATCATGTTGAATGCGATATAGCCGAACCACATGAAATACGGAACCACAAAATACTCGATGAACGGAATTCTGTCATCCAGAGGAGAGTGAATGACCGTATAATGCAGTCTTGTTGCCTTTTCGAGCAGCGTGAAGACCAGTATATACATCAGCATGAAAATCAGCATCGGCCAGGAATCCCTGGAGAGGTCACGCAGCCATAAGAGCTTCTGCTTTGTTGTTTTCTTCTTAATCTTCATAATCCATTCTCTGCTAAAGAGATCACTGTAATAATTACTAAAATCAGACACCCCGAATTGTGGTGTTTTACATCAGTACGATAGTACACCGGCCTTTTTCAGGACGCAATATCCGATGCGTGAAAATTGGATGATTTTTCAATAAACGGCATGCTATAATGAACGAAAACTTTGACGCATCCGATGCGGAGGAGTTTGGTACCGGTTCAGAAGAAAGGCAGCGGCAAGGAGGCGCAGATCATGTATTCACTGGATGAAGTAAAAAGAGAAGATCCCGAGATCGCGGAAGCAATCGAGCAGGAGATGCAGCGGCAGAATGATCATATCGAACTGATCGCTTCGGAGAACTGGGTCAGCAAGGCAGTTATGGCAGCAATGGGCAGCCCTCTGACGAACAAATACGCGGAAGGATATCCCGGACACCGCTATTACGGCGGCTGCCAGTGCGTGGACGTCGTGGAAACGCTTGCCATTGAACGCGCGAAGAAACTGTTTGGCTGTGAATATGCCAATGTTCAGCCGCATTCCGGCGCGCAGGCAAACCTCGCGGTAGAATTTGCTGTTTTGAAGCCCGGGGATACCCTGATGGGCATGAATCTGAATCAGGGAGGGCATCTGACACACGGATCGCCTGCGAACATTTCCGGAACCTATTATAACGTTATTCCTTACGGCGTCGATGAGAACGGCTTCCTCGACTATGATGAAATGCTGCGCCTTGCCAAAGAGCATCATCCGAAAATGATCATCGCCGGCGCTTCGGCATACGCGAGGACCATCGATTTTAAAAAGTTCCGCGAAGCCGCGGATGCCGCCGGCGCTGTTCTGGTCGCGGATATAGCGCATATTGCGGGGCTGGTCGCGGCAGGGCTGCATCCCAGCCCGTTCCCGTGGTGTGATATTGTCACGACAACAACACATAAAACGCTGCGCGGACCCAGAGGCGGTCTGATTCTGGCAAATCAGGAAGCAGCGGACAAGTACAAGCTGAACAAGGCGGTCTTCCCGGGCATTCAGGGTGGCCCGCTGGAGCACGTGATCGCCGCGAAGGCGGTCTGCTTCAAAGAGGCGCTCGATCCTTCCTTCAAGGTCTATCAGCAGAGAATACTGGATAACGCGAAGGCTCTTTCGAAAGGACTCATGGACAGAGGCGTGCAGATTGTATCCGGAGGCACGGACAACCATCTGATGCTGATTGATCTTACAAACTTTGATCTGACCGGCAAGGAAGTTGAGAAATGGCTCGATGATGCGCATATTACAGCGAATAAGAATACAATTCCGAATGAAAAGAGATCGCCGTTTGTAACAAGCGGCATCCGCCTTGGAACGCCTGCAGTGACAACACGGGGCATGGATACACAGGATATGGATCGGATTGCCGAAGCGATTGCCTGCGTGATCCGGCAGAAAGAGGAGGGCATTCCGAAGGCCAGAGCGATCGTTGCCGGTCTAACGGAAAAGTATCCTCTCATTTGAGGCACGTTGATATTAATAAGTGTCAGAATTGACAGCAATATTACGAATAAACAGATAATACAACACCGTGCAGATAATTGATTGACAAATTAACTGCACGGTGTTATTTTAAAGTCAGCAAAGAGATAAAAGATCAGGAAAATGAAGATGAGAGATCAGTTCTCATGACAGGACCCCGATCGGACAAGAGCTTCAGGGGAATTTTACAGGAAGGAGGTACGGACCACCCGAATAGTTAAGTTCCACAGAAGTATAATTGTTCATCTCAGACTCGTTGATGCAAGTACATGAAGGATGTGATGAAATCCTTGACGGGACGAAGGATGCCCGCCGGGAACTGATCGAACGTGGATCAGGCTGCCCGGTGAAGACTTTGGTTCAGGATCAGGACATCGCAGTACAATCAGTACAAAGGCAGAGAATGGAACGCGGATACGGGAAAGGCAGAGTTCAGATCCAGAGGAGGTTTAGTCCATTGGACAACGAACAGCAGTAAAGGGACATCAATCGTAAAGAAGGTTGATGTCCCTTTTCTCATGTCTTTTTTACTTCTTATTCGGCTTCCCGGCGCATATTATTCTGCGCGCCCGCAAGCAGAAGCTTGATCCGGTTCAACTGATTTACTTCCGATGCGCCCGGGTCATAGTCAATAGCCGCAAGATTCGCCTGCGGATAAAGCTGGCGGACTTTCTTCGCAACACCCTTTCCGACAACATGATTCGGAAGGCAACCGAACGGCTGTATGCAGATAATGTTCGGAACGCCGGATTTAATCAGCTCCACCATTTCTCCTGTCAGGAACCAGCCCTCACCGGTCTGGTTTCCGATGTCGACAATCGGCTCCGCGTATGAAACCAATGTATAGATGCTTGAAGGCGCTTCAAAATGCCTGCTCTTATCATAAGCCTTGTAAATCGGACGCAGAAGCACTTTCTCGATCATGAAAATTGCGGCGCGCATCGCGGCAGCGGTCTTTTTGCTTGTCCCGAGAAACTCCGCCTTGTAAATCTGGTTATAGAAGCAGTAAAGCATAAAGCCCATCAGATCCGGAACAACGGCCTCCGCGCCTTCCTTTTCCAGTGTTTCCACAAGATGGTTGTTGGCAGCGTAGGAGTACTTGACCAGAATTTCGCCGACAACGCCGACCCTCGGTTTTTTGAGGTCTTCCCGGACCGGCACCGCATCAAAATCCCGGATCATCTGTATGCACATATTCTGGACTTTCCGGATCGGGAGTCCTTTCATGTTCACAAGAAATTCCGTGCATTTTGCAAGCCACTTCTGATGCAGTGCTTCGACAGAGCCTTCTTCTTTTTCGTACGGACGCATTCTGTAAACGCACTTCATCATGACATCGCCGAACATGACTGCGAACGCAAGCCTTGCAAGGAGCTTCATCGAAATCTTGAATCCGGGGTTCCCTTCCAGACCCGAAAGGTTGGCGGAAATAACCGGAATCTGCTCCATGCCGGCTTTCTTGAGCGCTCTTCTGATAAAGCCGATGTAGTTTGAAGCGCGGCACCCGCCGCCTGTCTGCGACATGATGATCGCCGTATGGTCCGGATCGTACTGGCCGGATTCAAGCGCTTCCATAAATTGTCCGACAACATACAGGGAAGGGTAGCAGGCATCGTTGTTTACATACTTCAGGCCATAGTCAACCGCCTTCCTGTTGTCGTTCTTCAGAACGACCAGATTGTAGCCACAGGATCTTGCCGCAGGTTCGATCAGATCGAAATGAATCGGCGACATCTGCGGGCACAGTATCGTATATCTTTCTTCGAACATCTTCTCGGTGAAAGGTACCTTTTTAATCGCACTGGAACGGATGGTACGCTTTGTTTTTCTGCGGTCGCGGATCCGGATTGCCGCGATCAGGGAACGGACGCGGATTCTCGCGGCACCCAGATTGTTGACCTCATCGATCTTGAGGCAGGTATAAATCTTGTCGGAACCCGAAAGAATATCGTTTACCTGATCCGTTGTGACCGCGTCCACGCCGCAGCCGAACGAATTGAGCTGGATCATGTCCAGATCATCTCTTGTTTTTACGAAGCTCGCAGCCGCGTACAGGCGGGAATGATACATCCACTGATCCAGTACGACGAGTGGCCGTTCGGGCGAGGCCAGATGCGAGATACTGTCCTCGGACAGAACCGCGAAGCCGTAGGAACTGATCATTTCGGGGATACCGTGGTTGATCTCCGGGTCGAGGTGGTACGGACGCCCCGCAAGCACGATGCCGCGGACATGATTCTCCTGCATGTAGCGCAGCACCCGCTCACCCTCTGCCTGAATGCCTTTTCTGGTCTTTGCGAGCTCGTCCCAAGCGTCGCTTGCCGCCGCAATCACTTCCTTCTCCGGCAGCTCTTTGAACTCGCGTGTAAGACCCTCCGTGATGGTTTTCAGGTCGGTAAATGCCATAAACGGATGGCGGAAAACAACGCTTCCGTTCATGATTTCCTCTACGTTGTTCTTGATATTCTCCGGATAGGAGCTGACGATCGGGCAGTTATAATGGTTGTCCGATTCGTCAAATTCCTTCCTCTCGTAAAACAAAGACGGATAGAAGATGAAGTCTACCCCGTGCTGCATCAGCCACTGGATATGCCCGTGCGTGATTTTTGCGGGGTAGCAGGCAGACTCGGACGGAATGGACTCAATTCCCATCTCATAAATCTTATGTGTGGAAGGCGGCGACAAAACAACGCGGTATCCCAGCTTTGTAAAGAACGTATACCAGAACGGATAGTCTTCGTACATGTTCAGAACGCGGGGAAGCCCCACCGTGCCGCGGACAGCCTGCGCTGCGGGAAGCGGACGGTAGCCGAAAATCCTGCGCATCTTATACTTGTACAGGTTCGGAATGCCGTTGTCGGTCTTTTCTAGGCCAAGGCCTCTCTCACAGCGGTTGCCGGAAATAAACTGCCTTCCGTCACTGAAATGGTTGATGGTCAGTCTGCAGTTGTTATTGCAGCGGCCGCAGTTTGAGAGCGTTGTTTCGAACGTCAGATTCTCCATCTCTTCAAAAGAGAGCATAGAAGTCGGACGGCTCTCGTCATAGCGCTCCCTCGCGATCAGAGCGGCTCCGAACGCGCCCATGATACCTGCAATGTCCGGCCGGATCATATGACCGTCCGCGATTTTCTCGAGCGCGCGAAGAACCGCATCGTTGTAGAAAGTTCCGCCCTGTACGACGATATTCTTACCAAGTTCCTCTGCGGAGGAAACCTTCATAACCTTGAACAGCGCGTTTTTAATGACGGAGTACGCAAGACCTGCGGAAATGTCGGAGACTTCCGCTCCTTCTTTCTGTGCCTGCTTGACTCTGGAATTCATAAAAACAGTGCAGCGTGTACCAAGATCAATCGGATGCTGCGCAAAAAGAGCGGCTTTCGCGAAATCCTGCACCGAGTAATTCAGGGATTTTGCGAACGTTTCGATAAAGGAACCGCAGCCGGAAGAGCATGCTTCGTTCAGCGTTACGGAATCCACTGCGCCGTTCTTGATCCGGATGCATTTCATATCCTGTCCGCCGATGTCGAGAATACAGTCGACCTGCGGGTCAAAATAAGATGCACCGTAATAGTGCGCGATTGTCTCTACCTCTCCGTGATCGAGCTTGAACGCGGATTTTAACAGCGCTTCACCGTAACCGGTAGAGCAGCTGCCGGCGATCACAGCGCCCTCCGGCATCTTGCGGGCAAGCTCCGTGATTCCGCGGATTGCTGTTTTAATCGGAGAACCGTTGTTGGAAGAATAGAAAGAGTACAGCAGCTCTCCGTTTTCGCCGACAAGCGCGAGTTTTGTTGTCGTTGAGCCCGCATCTATGCCAAGGAACGTGCGCCCTTTGTAATCTCTGATATTGCCGGTTTTAACCTTATGCTGCGCGTACCTTTCACTGAATGCGTCATACTCCTGCCTGGTCGCGAAGAGAGGGTCCATCCGGTGGACTTCGAACTCCATCTTCATGGGCCTTGACGTCTTGCCGATCAGTTCATCCAGAGAGAAGACAACGTCTTCATGCGCATTAAGAGCACTGCCCATCGCGGGAAACAGATGGGAATTTTCAACATCGATGATTTGTTCATCATCGAGCTTCAGTTCCCGGATAAAAGCCGCCTTCAGTTCTGTAAGGAAATGGAGCGGCCCGCCAAGGAATGCAACGTGTCCGCGAATCGGTTTACCCTGCGCGAGTCCGGAAATCGTCTGTATGACGACCGCCTGGAAAATGGATGCGGCGAGATCCTCTTTGCGCGCGCCGTCGTTGATCAGGGGCTGAATGTCCGACTTCGCAAAGACGCCGCAGCGCGCCGCAATGGTATACAGTGACTGGTAATGTTTCGCGTACTCGTTCAGGCCCTTCGCGTCTGTCTGCAGAAGGGAAGCCATCTGGTCGATGAAAGAACCTGTGCCGCCCGCACAGGTTCCGTTCATTCTCTGCTCAACATTGCCGTTTTCAAAATAAATGATTTTGGCGTCTTCGCCGCCAAGTTCAATAGCGACATCGGTTTTCGGAGCGATCTTCTTTACAGCAGCTGCCTCTGCGACAACCTCCTGCTCGAACGGGATGCCGAGATGATTCGCGAGCGAAAGACCGCCGGAACCTGTGATCACGGGGTGAACCATGATGTCTCCGAGCTTTTCCTTCGCTTCGACAAGCAGTGTGTAAAGGGTCTTACGGATTTCGGCGTGGTGGCGGCGGTATTCACCGAATGCCAGACTGTCCGAAGTATCCATGACTGCGATTTTGACGGTTGTAGAACCGATATCAATGCCTAAAGTGTACTCTTTCGAACTCAAAATTGATCTCCTGCAAGTAAAAAGCCGCCGGCCGGAACCGGAGCTTTCTTATTAATAATGCAAACTTATCAAATCACTATCGGATTCTAAATCGCGCACAATTTAAAGTCAACAAACCCGCGTACCTCAAAAAATGAAATTTGTCTTAAATGTCTCCGGTGGGAGGCCGGCGTTCGTTTACTTTTACGGGTGCGGATGCTATTCTAAAATCCGATTGAACAGAAAAAGAAAGGAAAAACCACATGAGCTGGTTCGAAAAGAAATTTTCAAGATACGCGATCCGGAATCTGTCACTGGTTCTGATCCTGTGCTACGCGTTCGGATATCTGATCCAGATTATCAATCCCTCTTTTATACTGTATCTGACGCTGAATCCTTACGCGATCCTGCACGGACAGATCTGGAGACTTTTTACATGGCTGATCATTCCACCGGAGCAGACAAACCTGATTTTTGTCCTGATTATGCTTCTGTTCTACTATTCGATCGGAACGTCTCTCGAGCGTGCGTGGGGAACCTGGCGCTATAATGTCTATATGTTCGCCGGATTCTTATGTACGATCGCCGGCGCGTTTCTGATGATGGGGTACGCTTATCTCTTTCATGCGGGCATGATAGAAAGACTCGGTGCTGCCGCATTTTTTGCGGGAGTCAGCCCGGCGTTCAGCACATACTATATTAACATGTCCATTTTTCTTGCGTATGCAGCGACTTTCCCGGACGCTGTTGTGCTGCTGATGTTCATACTGCCTGTGAAGGTGAAATGGCTTGGGATTGTCTATGCCGTACTGCTCGGTGTCGATTTTGTGCAGGCGGCGGCCGCAGGGCAGTTTTATCTGTGTTTTGCCATGCTGGCATCGCTCCTGAATTTTTTAATCTTCTTCCTTCAGAAGAAGAATCCGGCATTCCTGCACCCGCAGGAGGCAAGGAGAAAGGCCCGTTTCCGGAAGGCGATGTCGTCTGGAAAGGGCGCGGCCGCGGGACCTGCGCCGGAGTCAGCTGCAGCCGCGAAGGCAGCGCGCAGTGAACAGCATGCGGGAGAGACTATGAGAAGAAAGATGGCCGCGAGACATCGCTGCGCCATTTGCGGAAGAACCGAGCTGGATGATCCGACGCTGGAATTCCGTTACTGCTCGAAATGTGACGGTACTTATGAATTTTGTCAGGATCATCTGTTCACGCATGTTCATGCAAAGGGAGGAATGGGACCGGTGCCAATGACTTCCGTGGCAGACAGCCGGGAAGATGAGAAGCAGGGACCATCAGGACAGAATCCGGATAACATCGGAAAGTAAGGTGAATTATGGACGAAATCAGCCGTGAGGAAAGTTTTGTCAGGATGCTGCAGGCCTTGATCAAAAGCGCGCAGAAGAACAGAGGTGTTGTGACAAGCAGGCAGATCGAGAAGGCGTTCGATGGGATGCAGCTTTCGAAAGAGCAGCTGCAGCAGGTGAAAAATTATCTGAAAGACAATAAAATCGGCATTGATGAGCCGCTTGACGCGGAGGAGAGGATGAGCCGGGAGGACCATGACTATCTTGCGGATTATCAGGAAACCGTGGCTTCCATTGAGCAGCCCTCGGATGGCGTCTTCGACGCGATCAAGCTGAACGCGATGGCTGGCGACAAAGAGGCGCAGCAGCAGCTTGCCGAGCTGATGCTGCCCAAAGTCGTGGATATCGCGAAGCTTTATGCCGGTCAGGGCGTATATATGGAAGACCTGATCGGTGCCGGCAATATGGCGCTGGTGCGCGGAACAAAGCTGCTCGGACCTCTCGAAAAACCGGAAGAGGTGGAGCCTGACCTTGCGCAGAGAATCATGAAGGCCATGGAAGACCTGATCGAACAGGAGCTGGAAGAACACGCGACCGCGGCGGATGCCGCCGAAAAATCCAATCAGGTGCTGGACAAAGCGAATGAGCTTTCGGCAGAACTTGGAAGGAAAGTCACGGTCGGAGAGCTGGCAGCGGAAGGCGAGCTTTCGGAAGAAGAGATCATGGATGCCATCAGGATCACCGGAAACCATATCGACAGCATTGATTATAAGGCGTAGGACGGAAAATCTATGGAAACGCAGGGCAATGATTACAAGTACATCATGGAAGGCCTCACGGAAATTGCGGTGGGTACCAGATATACCTATGCCGAGCTGGAAGACAATCCGGAGCTGAGCTACAAATTCCGTTGTATCATCAAGCGGTTTTTCGAACAGGAAGTGGGGAGGGAGACAAGCCTTGAGAGCCATCTGTATTATATGAAACCGGAAGATGAAAGCTGCAGAATCTATGCACAGATCAAGGCAAAAATCCGCGTTTACTGCCCCGTCACGGGTAAATCATTCGGCAGAACAAAGACGATCTATAAGGAACAGATTCTGAAGGCGGATGAACTCTCGAAGATACCGCTTTCGGAAAAGAACCGCCGCGGCATGATTGTACATGAACTGCAGCTCTCGAAGCTCGGCCTTATGACATTTGCCATGTAGCAGCATGGCCTTTATCAATCCGCCGCACACTGCGTGCGGTGGATTTTTTTATGCCGCCGGCATATAATAAATCCATGGCCTGCCGCAGCAGCGCGGGGAACCGGGGAACGCATAAACGCGTTCTTATATCTGTCTTCAAATCGTGTCATCCGGCGGTATTTCCAGCAGCCGCGTCTTCATGTATCCTCGTTGTTGCAATCAAAAGAAGCGGATGCTATACTACAAAACAAGAACACATGTTCTGTTTTTGTTCGTTTCGTAAAGAAAGGATTTATTAAATTATGGCTATGAATCGGGAAGACCGCGAGAAGGCGTTAAGCGCTGCTGTATCGCAGATCGAAAAGGAGTTTGGCAAGGGCGCGATCATGAAGCTCGGAGACCCTTCCAACAATATGAATGTGGAGACTACGCCGACCGGTTCGCTGTCTTTGGATATCGCGCTGGGGTTGGGCGGAATCCCGAAGGGGAGAGTTGTCGAGATCTACGGGCCGGAATCTTCAGGTAAGACGACACTGACCCTGCATATGGTCGCTGAAGTGCAGAGGCGCGGCGGCATCGCGGGATTCATTGACGCAGAACATGCACTGGATCCTGTCTATGCGCGCAATATCGGCGTCGACATTGACAATCTGTATATATCCCAGCCGGATTCCGGGGAACAGGGACTGGAGATCGCAGAGACCATGGTGCGTTCCGGTGCGATCGACATTGTCGTTATCGACTCTGTCGCGGCACTTGTTCCGAAGCAGGAAATTGACGGTGAAATGGGAGATTCCCATGTCGGCCTGCAGGCAAGACTGATGTCCCAGGCGCTGCGTAAACTGACGGCTGTCATTTCCAAGACAAACTGCACAGTCATATTCATCAACCAGCTGCGTGAGAAGGTCGGTGTCATGTTCGGAAGCCCGGAAACGACAACCGGCGGACGCGCGCTCAAGTTTTATTCGTCCATCCGTATGGATGTGCGCAGAATAGAAGCAATCAAGCAGAACGGCGAGGTTATCGGCAACCGTACCAGAGTCAAGGTCGTGAAGAACAAGATCGCGCCGCCGTTCAAGGAGGCCGAATTCGATATCATGTTCGGCAGAGGTATTTCGTATTCCGGAGACGTATTGGATCTTGCGTCAGGCGCGGATATCGTCAATAAGAGCGGCGCCTGGTACAACTATAACGGCGACAGGATCGGACAGGGCCGCGAGAATGCGAAGAAGTACCTCGAAGATCATCCGCAGCTCCTGTACGAAATCGACAGAAAAGTGCGGGAGCACTACGGACTTGACCCGGATGGTGCGAGGACGCCTGCGCCGGAGGTCACCGCGGCAGAGGATACCGCACAGGAAGATGCCACTGTTCAGGCGTGAGAGACCGGCGCGGCAGGCTGCCATTGCCATGAGGTGAGTGAAACATGCTGATTACATCGATGACGAAGGCGGGCAGGACAAAGACCAGAATAACAATCGACGAAGATCTCTCCATGGTCCTTTCGGATCGTGTGATCAGCATTTATGACTTTCACGAGAATAAGGAAATACCTGAGGAGATTCTGGAAAATCTGCTTGCACAGCTGCGGCAGGATGCTGTCAGGAAGTGCGGCGACCTGCTTTCCCGTTCGGATTATTCCGAGAAAGGTCTTCGGGACAAGCTCCTGCAGGCGGGATATCCGGACATTGTGGCGGATGAGACGATTCACAGGATGAAAGAGGCGCATTACGTTGATGACCGGCGGATGGCGGAGAGCTATATCCGCTATCATGCAAAGGACAGGAGCCTCCTGCGCATCCGGATGGATCTGCAGAAAAGGGGAATCCGGGAAGATCTGATCCGGGAGCTCATCGAAGAAGCCGAGGAAACCATGGGGGAGGAAATCCGCGGACTCGAGCAGGAGCAGATCCGCGCTTATATGCGCAGGAAACATTATGATCCCGAAGCTGCCGACCTAGCCGCCAGACAGAAAATGACTGCGTTTTTGCTGCGTAAGGGCTACACGCAGGAAGCGGTCAGAAGAGCATTCCGCGGTTGACATCAGAGCCGTTTGTGTTTAATATTTATTTGTTGTAGAACGTCAATCGGAATGCGGAATAGCAAGCTTTTCTTTCGTCTGGAAAAGATTTCGCATACGCATTGTACGATACAATATAACTGAATAAGGAGGTGCTCCTGTCATGCTGGTTACGATCATTGCGGTGATTGTTGCCCTTGCGATTGCGGTTCCCCTCAGTGTATTTCTCACGAACAGCCGGCGAAACGATGCCGACCGGAAAAAGGTGCAGAGTGCCGGGGATGAAGCGAGAGCGATTATTGACAAGGCCATTTCCGATGCTGAGAACAAGAAGCGGGAAGCTCTTCTGGAAGCTAAAGAGGAGAATCTCAAGGCCAGAAATGATCTGGAAAAGGAGATTCGCGACAGAAGGGCAGAGGTTTCGCGCAACGAGAGAAGACTTCAGCAGAAGGAAGAGGCGCTCGACAAGAAGTCGGACGGACTGGAACGGAAGGAACAGTCCCTGTCATCAAGGGAAGATTCACTGCGCAAGAAGCAGGAAGAAGTTGCGAAGCTTGGTGAACAGCGTACACAGGAACTCGAACGAATTTCAGGCCTGACTACTGAACAGGCAAAAGAATACCTTTTAAAACTTGTTGAAGAGGATGTGAAACACGATTCCGCTGTCATGATCAAGGAAGCGGAAGCGCAGGCAAAGGAAGAGGCAGACAAAAAGGCGAAGGAATATGTCGTCAGCGCAATTCAGAGGTGCGCCGCGGATCATGTCGCGGAAGCTACAATTTCGGTTGTGCAGCTGCCGAATGATGAGATGAAGGGCAGAATCATCGGCCGCGAGGGACGGAATATCCGTACACTCGAGACGATGACGGGTGTGGATCTGATTATTGATGACACACCGGAAGCGGTCGTTATCTCGGGGTTTGATCCAATCCGCCGTGAAGTGGCGCGTATCGCTCTGGAGCGTCTGATCGTTGACGGCCGGATTCATCCTGCCAGAATCGAAGAGATGGTCGAGAAGGCCAAGAAGGAAGTCGAAGCCACGATCAAGGAAGAAGGCGAAGCCGCGACGCTGGAAGTCGGTGTCCATGGCATTCATCCGGAGCTGGTAAGACTGCTTGGCAAGATGCGATTCCGTACGAGTTACGGGCAGAATGCGCTCAAACATTCAATTGAGGTTGCACAGCTGTCCGGACTTCTTGCCGGCGAGCTGGGGCTGGATGTGCGCATGGCGAAGCGCGCGGGTCTTCTGCATGATATAGGAAAGGCGGTAGACCATGAGATGGAAGGCTCCCATGTACAGCTTGGCGCGGAACTGTGCCGCAAGTACAAGGAATCTCCGATCGTGATCAACGCGGTTGAATCTCATCATGGAGACACCGATCCTACCAGTCTTATTGCGTGCATTGTGCAGGCGGCGGACACGATTTCCGCTGCCCGTCCAGGTGCCAGAAGAGAGACGCTTGAGACTTATACTACAAGGCTCAAACAGCTTGAAGAAATTACCAACAGTTTTAAAGGGGTCAGCAATTCTTACGCTATTCAGGCGGGCAGAGAAGTTCGCGTAATGGTAGTTCCTGAAAAGATCAGCGATACCGATATGGTACTGCTTGCCCATGATATCTCCAAGAAGATTGAAGACGAGATGGAGTATCCGGGCCAGATCAAAGTCAATGTAATCCGTGAATCAAGAGTGACGGATTACGCGAAGTAACTTGTTTGCTGTAAGCTGTAAAGGCGGAAACGCGGTGCGCTTCCGCCTTTTAACATATCCGGATATATTTACGCGGAAGGAGCGGAAGAAATGGCAAACGGTAAATATGAGAGAATCGGCCGTGAACTTGTAAAGCACGGCTCTATTATTGATATCTATTCAGACAGGATGTCTCTTCCGGACGGACGGGAAGAGAACTGGGATTTTATTGATCACCTTGGGGCCGCTGCAGTTGTGGCGGTCCGTGATGATGGCCGGATTCTGATGGTCCGCCAGTTCAGAACAACGGTTTCGGATTATACACTGGAACTGCCTGCGGGCAAGCGCGACAGAAAAGGAGAAGCGTCTGCGGAAATCGCGGCGCGGGAGCTTTCCGAGGAGACAGGTTACAAAGCGGATAAGCTCGAGCTGCTCGTCGGCTTTTATACGACAATTGCTTTCTGCAACGAGCAGATTGATGTCTACCTTGCCACGGGACTGCATAAGGGAGAGCAGCATCTGGACAGCGATGAATTCTTGAGCGTTGAAACGTATACGCCGGAGGAACTGGAACAGATGATTTACCGGGGGGAAATCATCGACGCGAAAACAACGGCGGGTATTCTCGCATACCTGCGGAGGAGATAAGACATGTCATTCACATTTGTACAGGCGCTGCCGACGCCGGCGGAGATCCGGGAGTCATATCCGCTTCCGGCGGCTTTTGCAGAACTCAAGCAGAAGCGGGATCAGGAAATCAAGAATGTTCTTGCCGGGAAAGACCCCAGATTTCTGCTGATTATCGGACCCTGTTCCGCAGACAATGAAAGCGCGGTCTGTGAATATGTCTCCCGCCTTGCGAAAGTTAACGAACGGGTCTCGGAGAAGCTGCTTCTGATTCCCAGAATTTATACAAACAAACCTAGGACAACCGGCGAAGGGTATAAAGGAATCACTTCCCAGCCGGATCCGCAGGGACGGACAGATTTTAAGGCGGGCCTCATTGCCATGCGCAAGATGCAGATTCACGCGATCGAGGTCTCGGGCCTCACAGCTGCCGATGAGATGCTGTATCCGGACAACTGGGGATACGTACAGGACATCCTGAGCTATGTCGCGATCGGGGCGCGCAGCGTCGAGGATCAGCAGCACCGGCTTGCGACGAGCGGCTTTGATGTAGCCAGCGGCATGAAAAATCCGACGAGCGGAGATTTTAATGTCATGTTGAATTCTGTTTTCGCAGCCCAGCACCCGCACGAATTCACCTACAGAGGATATGAAGTGCGTACGGACGGCAACCCGTATGCTCACTGCGTGCTTCGCGGCGCTGTCAATAAACGCGGCAATAATACGCCTAACTATCACTACGAAGATATTGTGCGCCTGATAGAACTGTATGGAAAACGGGATCTGAAAAACCCTTCCTGCGTCATCGACACAAACCACAGCAATTCCAATAAACAGTTCCGCGAGCAGATCCGCATCTCCAAGGAAGTTCTGCAGAACAGAAAATCCAACCCGGAGATCCGGGAAATGGTTAAAGGCCTGATGATCGAAAGCTATCTGGAAGAAGGCTGTCAGAAGATCGGAGAAGGCATTTACGGTAAGTCGATTACCGACCCGTGTCTTGGCTGGGAAGATACCGAAAGGCTGATTCAAGAGATCGCGGAAATGGTGTGAGTCTGATTGCCGCCATCATGAAACGGCGGTATAATCTAAATGTGTTTGCAGCCACAAGGGGGTAAAGCTCAATGAAAAACATTCTGTTCGTAGCTTCGGAAGGCGTTCCTTTTATCAAAACAGGCGGACTTGCGGATGTCGTAGGTTCTCTGCCGAAGGAAATTGACAAGAATTATTATGACGTCAGGGTATTCCTTCCCAAGTATTCCTGCATGCGTCAGGAGATGAAAGACCGCATGGAATACATCACCAGCTTTTATATGGATTTTGACTGGAAGAGCATGTATGTCGGCATCCTGAAGGCGGAAGCGAATGGTGTAATCTATTACTTCATCGACAATGAAGAGCTTTTCAATACCTACAAGCCGTACACGGATGACGCACTTTTCGAAATCAAGCGTTTTTCTTTCTTCTCGAAGGCAGTTCTTTCCGCTTTGCCGACGATCGGGTTCCGTCCGGATCTGATTCACTGCCATGACTGGCAGACAGGGCTTGTCCCGGTTTATCTCAAGGAACGTTTTCAGGAGAATGAGTTTTACCGCGGTATCAAGACTGTAATGACAATCCACAATCTCCGTTTTCAGGGCAAATGGAATGTCAGAGATGTAGAGAATATCACAGGATTATCGGGGTATTATTTCACACCGGATAAACTGGAGGCATATAAGGACGCGAACCTGTTGAAGGGCGGAATTGTTTACGCGGACGCGATTACGACGGTCAGCCCGACTTACGCGGAAGAAATCAAGACGCAGTATTATGGAGAAGGCCTTGACGGCATTCTGAACGCAAGGGCGCATGACCTTCGCGGCATTTTGAACGGTATTGACTATGACGAGTTCAATCCGGAAACCGACAGGCGGATTCCGCACCCGTATAACGCTTCCAATTTCCGCAAGGAGAAGATCAGGAACAAGATTGATCTGCAGAAGGAACTGGGACTGCGGCAGGATGAGAAGTGCTTTATGATCGGTATTGTCTCCCGTCTGACTGATCAGAAGGGCTTTGATCTGATCGCTTATGTGATGGAAGAGATGCTTTCACTCGACGCTATTCAGGTCGTTGTTCTGGGAACAGGCGAGGAACGGTACGAGAATATGTTCCGGTATTTCGATGAAAAGTATTCGGATAAGCTCGCTGCAAATATTTATTATTCGGAAGACATGTCGCACAAGATTTATGCGGCCAGTGACGCGTTTCTGATGCCTTCCCTGTTTGAGCCCTGCGGACTCAGCCAGCTTATGGCGCTGCGCTACGGTACGGTTCCGATTGTCCGCGAGACCGGCGGCCTCAAAGATACCGTCTCTCCTTACAATGAGTTTGAACAGACCGGCACGGGCTTTACGTTCAGCAACTATAACGCTCATGAAATGATGCATGCCGTGCGCTATGCGGAGCGGATTTTCTATGACAAGAAGAGAGACTGGAATCATATCGTCGACAGAGATATGGCGGCAGATTTCTCGTGGAAGGTATCGGCGGGCAAGTATCAGCTGATGTATGACTGGCTGATCGGATAAGCCTCACAGGAGTTTTATGACAGACAATTCCAGACGAACCTCGGATGGAGTGCTGGTACAGGCCGGGATTCTCGCGGCAGCAAGTATGATCGTGAGAATCGTCGGCCTTTTATACAGGGCTCCTTTAACCGCTATTATCGGCGATGAAGGCAATGGTTATTACGGCACTGCCTATAACATCTATACCATCATTCTGATGGTTTCTTCTTATAGCATCCCATCCGCAATATCCAAACTGATCGCACAGAAAAGAGCGGTCGGAGAATACAAAAACGCGCACAGAGTTTTTCTCTGCGCAGTTCTGTACGGCCTTGGCGTCGGTTTCCTTGGCAGCGCGCTGTTATACTTCGGTGCCCGAGCGCTTGTCCCCGCGGTTGCTGTGCCGGTTCTTCGAGTCTTTGCGCCGACAATCATCTTTTTCGGGATTCTGGCTGCTCTGCGCGGCTATTTTCAGGGACATGGATCGATGGTGCAGACGTCGGTATCCCAGATCCTGGAACAGCTCGCGAATGCGGTCGTTTCCATCGGCGCTGCCGCGCTTTTAATCCGGATCGCCGCCGCACACGGAGCGGATACAACGAAGAAGGCGCAGATGGGCGCGTCGGGAAGCGCTCTTGGAACCGGTGCGGGTGTTCTGACCGCGCTTGTTTTTATGGCATTCTGCTACTTTCAGGGCCGCGGAAAGATCAGAAGATCGCTGCTGGAAGATCAAACGGGCAGACTGGATACATATGGTCATATTCTGAAAGAAACGGTTCTTGTCATTACGCCGTTTATGCTCAGCGGCTTTATTCTGAATCTGACGACATCGCTGAATCAGACGATCTATTACAAAATTATGATCAATCTGCGCGGCATGGACGAAACGCTCGCAACGACATTGTACGGGATTTTCTCGAACAAGGCAGTCGTAATTTCCAATATTCCGATTTCGATCGCGACCGCGGTGTCCTCGGCGATTATTCCCGGCATATCCGCCTCCTTTGCGAAGGGAGATCTGGAGGATACGAAACGGCGCGTGACAAACGCTACAAGAATTACCGCGATGATTGCGATTCCATCGTTTGCCGGCCTCCTGACTCTCGCAAGACCTGTTACGATGCTGATGTTTCCGCAGATGGAATCGCTGCCCATGGCAGCACTGCTTCTGTCGCTCCTCTCCATTACGGTTGTATTTTATTCGATTTCGACGATTACAAACGCGGCGCTGCAGTCGATCGGCAAGATGAGCATGCCTCTTGTTTCGGCGGGAATCGCTCTGATTGTGCAGACAGCAGCACTGTGTCTGATTCTTGTAACAACGAATGCGGATATCTATGCCCTTGTGATCGTGAGCGTGCTGTATTCCTTTATGATTTTTATCGTAAATGAGCTGTTTTTGAAGAAATATCTCGGAATACGGCGGGATCTGAAGATACTGTTCATCCGTCCGCTTCTATGTGCGGCGGTGATGGGAGCCGCAGCATGGATAGTCTATCATGCGGTATGTCTGCTTGTTTCGGCAGCCGGACTGCACCGCGCGTATTTCGTTAATCTGTCAGGCGCTGCAGCAGGACTTCTGATCGCGGTGATCGTTTATTTTTTCCTGCTCATAAAGAGTCGTACAATGACGGAAGAGAATCTGCGGAGCCTTCCGAAAGGAGAGAAGATCGTCCGGCTTCTCCGGAAAATCAAATGGCTTTGAAAAAGATCAATTGGATCTGAGAAGAAAGGACTGCGCCTATTCTATAAGGCGCAGTCCTTTGATATCTGCCTTTGCGGTCAGAGAATAATTGCTGTGGTATATGACAAAGCCCGGTCTTGCGCCGGAAGGCTTTTTAACGCCTTTCCGTTCCAGATAGTCGATCTCCACGCGTCCGGCTTCTCTTCCCTGCGAGTAGTAGGCGGCAAGCGCAGCGGCCTCCTCAAAAACTCTGTCGGGGATTTGCTCGAACGGTTTTCCGCCGGTGCAAAGAATCACGTGAGAACCGGGAACATCGTTCGCGTGAAACCAGATGTCCGTTGGCTTTGCAAAATGGAAGGTCAGTTCATCGTTCTGGGTGTTGTTTTTCCCGACATACAGGTCATAGCCGTCAGAAGAGACATAGTGCAGGGGTCTGCCTTTCTGCACTTTGGAGCTTCCCCTTCCGGAGCCCTTCTGCGGCTTTGCGTGGATAAAACCGGACTCTTCCAGCTCTCTGCGAATCTGCGCGAGATCCCCTTCGGTTGTAGACAGGTCAAGCGAAGTGCGGATGCTCCGCAACTGACTGATTTCGGCTTTTACCTGCTCTGTCAGCTGCGTGAGTGCCTCGGCAGTGCGCTTCTGCTTCATATATCTGTCAAAATAGCGCTGCGCGTTCTGCTGCGGCGTTCTGGCAGGATCCAGAGGAACCTTTACGGTCTCTCCGGTGTAGTAATTCTCGAGCTGCGCGCTTTCCGCACCTTCCGGAATATTGTATCCGTAGGTGTTTAAAAGCTCGCCGTACAGCCGGTACTTTTCCCTTTTCTGTGTATCTTTGAGCTGCCTGCTCTGCAGGTCGTATTTGTGCACATCTCTTTCCAGAATCGTCTGCACAATCCGGCGGAGGTCCTGCGACTTCTGGCGGATTCTGGTGACAGCATTTTTTTCCTGATAATAGTTCTCTATGAGAGAGGAAATGGAATCGAATGTCCTGGACGGCAGATCCCTGTACATCGTAAGCGGAACCGCGCTGTATTCGACCGGCTCTCCCTGCGATAATGTGTCCGCCGCGCCGAGATGATAATACACCGTCGGCGAAAAATCTCCATTCCGAACATATTCCAGCATCGCTTCAAAGGTGTTGTAGAACAGTTCCTGCTCGTCCCTTGTGAACTCTGACACGCTGCGGTCCTGACCAAGCCTTGTCCTGAAAACAGTCTCTTCAGCAATGACATTCGAAAATCCGGTGAAACTGCGGACCAGAAAAGCTGCGGCCGGTACGTGTTCTTCCTGCAGCGCCGCCATGAAATTTTCCTTTGTCTCCGACAGCGGATTTCTTTTCCCCTGCGTTTCCGGAATAAAGTATTCCCTGCCCGGCAGAACTTCCCGTACAGAGCTGACCATCGCGGAGACGTGTTTGATACTGTCTACAATGTGCGTATGTTCCTTGTCATCCAGAAGAATGATGTTGGAGTGTTTACCCATGAGCTCGATGACAAGAACATGCCGGCACAGATCCCCCATTTCATTCATGTGCTCGATTTCCAGCCGGATACTGCGCTCGAGTCCCGGCTGCGTTACGGAAACGATTTTCCCGTTCTGCAGATATTTACGCAGAAGCATGCAGAACGCGGGCGCGCTGGCAGGCGCCTGTTTGTTCGTGTCTGTCAGATAGCAGAGCGGAAGAGACGGGTCCGCGCTAAGGCACAGGCGCACCTGGCCACCGCCCTTTTCCATCATAGGTTTTAATGTAAGTAGCAGTTCGTCGTTTTCCGGCATAATAACGCGGAAAACACGCGCGCCGGTCAGCCTGTCAGAGAGTTCTTCCGCAAGAGCTGCTGTTGTAAATCCGTCAAATGCCATAATCGCCTCCGAAACATTGTCTGCGTCCTCTTAGGATACAGCAAAAACAACCTTGATACAACATACACGCAAAGCTATAATAATTCTGTATGTGTGGAAACGGACGGAAAGGGGGCCTGTTTTGGCGAAAAGCATGACGGGATATGGCCGGAGCGAGCTTGGCTGGAACGGCAGAAAATTTACGGTTGAAATCAAATCGGTGAATAACCGGTATCTGGACATCAATATTCGCATGCCGCGGCAGTTCAATCCTTTCGAGGCGCAGCTGCGAGCGCTGCTTAAGGACTATATTACGCGCGGAAAAGTGGACGTCTACATTTCGTTTGAAGATCTTTCCGGAGAGTCTGTCTGCGTGACTTATAACCGCGCACTGGCAGGCCAGTATCTGGAGCGACTGTCGGAACTCGCGCAGGATTATCATCTTCTGAACAATATGACAGCGGACAGACTTTCGACTTATCCCGGCGTTTTCACGGAGCAGGAAGTGGAACCGGATGAATCGCAGCTGCATGAGCCGCTGCAGCGTTGCCTGCAGGATGCCGCGCAGCAGTTTCTGGAGGCCAGAATCAAGGAAGGTGCGTTTATTGAAAGCGACCTTTTGAAGAAACTGGACGATATTCAGAAGCTCGTTGACTTTATTGCCGGCAGGGCGCCTTCGATTGTGGAAGCGTATCAGAAAAGGCTCAAGGAGAAGATGACCGAGCTCTTGTCGGACGCGAATATTGATGAGACAAGAATCCTGCAGGAAACCGCGCTGTATTCTGATAAAGTCTGTATTGATGAAGAACTTGTACGTCTTCGGAGCCATCTCAGGGCGACAAGGGACGCGCTTTCTTCTGCGGAAAGCGTAGGAAGAAAACTCGATTTCCTCGCGCAGGAAATGAACCGGGAAGCGAATACGATTCTTTCGAAGACCGATGACGCGCAGTCAGCGGCTGCGGCAATCGAGCTCAAGACAGAAATTGAGAAAGTCCGGGAACAGATTCAGAACCTGGAATAACTATAGGGAAGGAATGAAAGAAAGGAGAGCTGCAAACGAATGGAGAACTGGACGGACAGAGGAAGCCTGACGGTGATCTCCGGTTTTTCCGGAGCCGGAAAGGGAACAATCATGAAGGAACTGTTGAAGGCGCATCCGGAGTATGTTTTGTCCGTATCCGTTACGACGAGAGAGCCGCGCGAGGGTGAAGAGGAAGGCAAAAGTTACTTCTTCATTTCCAAAGAGGAATTCGCCCGCATGGTCAGGGAAGACGAGCTTTTAGAGCATGCGGATTACGCTTCGTGCAGCTATGGCACTCCCCGCGCTTTTGTCGAAAAGAAAATCGCGGAAGGGGCGGATGTGATTCTGGAAATTGAATCGCAGGGCGCGGCCATTATCAAGGCCAAGTGTCCTTCGGCAATCATGATTTTCGTTATGACGCCGTCGGCGCAGATGCTGAAGGACCGGCTGATCGGCCGGGGAACCGAGACCATGGACAAGGTCAGAGAGCGGCTTTTGCAGGCGCAGACCGAGTGTGGCAGAATCGATCAGTATGATACGGTAATTATCAACGAGGCCGGCAAGTCAGAGGAAGCAGCCGAACGTGTTCATGAAGCAATTCAGGCGCAGAAAAGAGCTCCGGGGCGCATCCGCGATTTTGTCGAAAAGTTCGGGGAAGACCTGCGGGAAATCAATATTTCGCAGGAAACATTCTGAATTCTTTCATTTGAACAGCTCTGCTTTTGTGGTACAATATCATTTCGCAATGTACAGGACAACGAAAAGTGCTCCGGCACTTGAAAGGAAAGGTGTTATATGATTCATCCTTCTTATGTAGATCTTATGAATGTGGTTAATAAAGGCGTTGAAGAGGGCGAAACGCCCGTTATCAACAGCCGCTACTCCATCGTCATGGCAACGGCCAAGAGAGCAAGACAGATCGTGGACGGAGATGAGCCGATGGTAGATGACGCGGAGGGAAAAAAGCCGCTCTCGATCGCGATTGAAGAGCTCAAAAAGGAAAAGCTGCAGATCATTTCGACCGATGAGCTCGAGCTTGAGAAGGCTGAAGATGCAGCGCTTGCCAAGGCAAGAGCGCTTGAAGAAAATTTTGCGGATGATATGCTCGAGGAATCAGCAGACGAAGACAAGGATTACGAGATGGGAGATTCGGATTCCGAAGAAACGGACGACAACGAATAATATATGAAGGTAGTTTTTATCTCGCTTGGCTGCGACAAGAATACGGTGGATACGCAGCAGATGGCAGGCATGCTGCAGGACAGCGCGGCGCAGTACACCTTTACGGACGATGAAGAGGAAGCGGATATCGCGGTTGTCAATACCTGTGCGTTTATCAATTCCGCGAAAGAGGAGAGCATCGGACAGATTCTTTCTCTTGCGGAGCGCAGAAAAAACGGGCAGCTGAAAGCCCTGATTGTGACAGGATGCCTTGCGCAGCGATATCAGGAAGAAATCGGGAAAGATATTCCGGAGGTGGACGCCGTCCTTGGAACGACGGCGGAAGATCAGCTGGGCATAGTCCTTGACGGGATTCTGCATGGAAAGAGCGCTCCGAAAGTTCTGACCGCGGACCTTGACAAAGTGCCGGCAAAACAAAGCGCGCCGGTTCTTTCCCTCGAAAGCCCGGTCGGGTATCTGAAAATCGCGGAAGGCTGCAATAAATGCTGCAGCTACTGCGTCATTCCCTCGCTTCGCGGCCATTACAGAAGTGTTCCGATGGAACAGGTACTCGAAGACGCGAAAACCCTGCTGGCAGGAGGCGTCCGCGAGCTGATCCTTGTCGCGCAGGAGACGACGCTGTACGGCGTAGACCTGTACGGGAAGAAGATGCTGCCGGAACTTCTTCGAAGGCTCTGCCTTCTCGGCGGTGTCAGATGGATCCGGATTCTGTACTGCTATCCCGAAGAGATTACGAAAGAACTGGTGGAAGTCGTTCGCAGCGAATCCAGGATCGTACCTTACTTTGACATGCCGGTTCAGCACGCGTCTGATAAAATTCTGAAGGCAATGGGACGAAGGACAAACCGGAAAGAGCTCGAAGAGATCATCGGATATATCAGGGAGCAGATTCCGGATGTCTGCCTTCGGACGACGCTGATCACAGGCTTTCCCGGAGAGACGGAAGAAGATCACAGAGAACTGCTTTCTTTTGTCCGGAGGATGAAATTTGACAGGCTCGGTGTTTTCACTTATTCAAAGGAAGAAGGGACACCGGCTGCGGCAATGAAGAATCAGGTGCATCCTTCCACGAAAAAGAGAAGACAGAAGGAGCTGATGCTTCTGCAGCAGCAGATTGCGTTTGATGCCGCGGAAAAGATGAAGGACAAGGTTCTGGATGTCATCATCGAAGGCGAAATCGCGGATGAGGATGTCTATGTCGGAAGGACATATAAAGATATTCCGGGCGTGGACAGCAATATTTTCGTGGAAACAAAACGCGAACTGATGACCGGCGATTTTATCAAGGCAAAGGTCACCGGCGCGGACGGCTATGATCTGATAGGAGAAATATATTATGAATCTGCCCAATAAGCTGACAATGTTCCGGATTATACTGATTCCGTTCTTTGTGGTCTTTCTGCTTGCGCAGCCGGCGGGCGCCGCAAGCCGCTGGATTGCGCTTGCGATCTTCATCGTCGCAAGTCTCACGGACCTTCTCGACGGCAAGATTGCCAGAAAGTACAATCTGGTTACCAATTTCGGCAAATTTATGGATCCGCTTGCGGACAAGCTTCTTGTCTGCTCTGCCATGATCTGCCTGATCCAGCTCGGACAGATTCCTGCATGGATTGTCTGCATTATTATCGCAAGGGAGTTTGCAATCTCCGGCTACCGTCTGATCGCCGCGGAAAAGGGCTCGGTTATAGCCGCGAATTACTGGGGAAAGTTCAAGACAACCTTTCAGATGATCATGGTTATTCTGATGATCGCGGATATCCCGCAGCTGCGGATATTGACTGCGGTCATTATGTGGATCGCTCTTGCGCTCACCGTAATTTCGCTCGTTGTATATATTGTGCAGAATAAAGACATTCTGAAGGATACAAACGAATGAAAAAGGACAGGGCAGCGTTTGCGGTTCATCAATTGAAAGAGCAGGGACTGACACTCGCGACCTGTGAATCGCTGACCGGCGGAATGCTCGGAGAAGCGGTTACTGCGGTTCCGGGCGCGTCTGCCGTCTATCGCGGAGGCTTCATTACCTATACCAATGAGATGAAGCACGAACTGGCGGCGGTGCCGGAAGAAGTGCTCTCCCGGAAGGGCGCTGTCAGTAAGAAGTGCGCGGCTGCCATGGCGGAAGGCGCAGCTGCCGTGACGCACGCGGACATCGCTGTCTCCACGACGGGGAACGCAGGACCCGAACCGTCGGAGGGCAAACCCGTAGGTCTTGTCTATATCGGAATCCGTGCGTTCGGAAATACGCGGGTCAAGAAATGCAGTTTTGAAGGAAGCCGCGCGTCTATCCGGAAACAGACAGTCGAAACGGCTCTGAAGATGCTGTGCAGGGAACTCAAGAGGAATTGTTTTGAAAAAATTGATTGATCAGATTCTGAAATTCGGAATCGTCGGCGTTATCGCGTTTTTTGTAGACTTCGGCGTATATACAGCCTGCAACTTTGCCGGCGTGCCGTACCTGCTTTCCGGCTTTCTCGGCTTTACCATTTCTGTTGTCGTGAACTATCTTCTGAGCATGAAGTATGTTTTCGTCCGCAGGGATGACCTCTCGAGGATGAAAGAGTTTACGATTTTTGTGATTCTCAGCGCATTCGGTCTTCTGATCAATGAGCTTGTGCTGTACATCTGCCTCGGACTCATTTATCCGCACTGGTCATGGCTGCGGCAGACCTTCGGGGTACACACGGTCGAGACTCTGGCAAAGCTTGGCGCAACCGGCATTGTCATGATCTACAATTTCATTTCCCGAAAGGTTTTTCTGGAAAAACATGAATGACATTCTGTATTTTGTAATTCCCTGTTATAACGAAGAGGAGGTTCTTCCGGAGACGGCAAGGCGGCTGCGGGAAAAGATGCGCGCGCTCATGGAGTCCGGCAGGATCTCGGATCGGAGCAGAGTTGTATTTGTCAACGACGGTTCCAAAGACAAAACATGGGATATTATCCGTTCGCTGCACGAGCAGGATCCTTTGTTTTCCGGTATCAATGAAAGTCGTAACAGAGGACACCAGAACGCTCTGCTTGCGGGGCTCATGACAGTCCGCAGCTACTGTGACATGGCGATTTCGATGGACGCGGATCTGCAGGACGATATCAATGCCTGTGATGAAATGATCGAAAAGTACGGGCAGGGCTTTGACATCGTATACGGCGTCCGCAGCGCGAGGAACACGGATTCGTTTTTCAAACGGACGACAGCGCTTGGCTTTTACAAGCTGATGGACAGGCTGGGCGCGAACACGGTATACAATCACGCGGACTACCGCCTGATGAGTAGAAGAGCGCTGGAAGGACTGTCTGAATTCGGCGAGGTCAATCTGTTCCTTCGCGGAATTGTTCCGATGATCGGGTATCCGAGCACGGTTGTATATTACGAAAGAGCGGAGCGGTTTGCGGGCGAGAGCAAATATCCGCTGAAAAAGATGATTTCCTTCGCTGTCGAAGGAATCACGTCGCTTTCGACGAAGCCGATTCAGATGATTACCAATCTGGGAATCATTATTTTTCTTGTCAGTATCGGAATCCTGATTTATTCCCTGATCCGGCACGCGATTGGCGCGACTGTTGTCGGCTGGACTTTCCTTGCCGTATCTGTCTGGGCGATCGGAGGTCTGATCCTGCTCGCTCTTGGTGTCATCGGAGAGTATATCGGAAAGATTTACCTGGAGACCAAGAGAAGACCGCGTTACATTATCGAGCAGTTTCTTGATTCGGAGCATGGATTTACCACAAGAGACCTGCCTGCGCGGAACAACATGGAAGAAGAGAACCAATAATAGTATATAACGGCTGTGAAACGAGAGAATCGCTTCACAGCCGTTTTGAATAACGGGAGGCTGTCATGAGCAAATGCATCATCATGTGCGCCGGAGAGTTCGAGCCGCTGCAGATTGAAAAAGAAGAGGACGATTTTGTGATCGCCGCAGACAATGGCCTGTCGTATCTTCTGGAGCTGGGAATTCTGCCGGACATAGTTATCGGAGATTATGATTCGCTGTCGCCGGAAGGACAGCGGACGCTCCGCGAACTCGAAGAAACGCAGCCGGAGCGTGTGGTACACCTGCCGGTGGAAAAGGATGATACAGATACGATGGCCGCAGTCCGTGAGGGACTCGCAAGGGGATATGACGCCTTTTACCTCTATGCGGCGCTCGGGGGACGTCTGGATCATACACTGGCGAATATCCAGACGCTTGCTTTCATCAGATCAAAGGGAGCGAAAGGATATATTCTGTCCGCGGACAGCATGCTGTTTGTTCTTTCGAATGAAACAAGAGAGTTTTCGAAGGGGTTCCGCGGAGGTTTTTCCCTGTTTTCCCTCGGAGACCGGTGCCGCGGCGTGACAATCCGCGGAATGAAATATGAGCTGGAAGACGCGGAGATTACGAATACATTTCCGATCGGCGTTTCCAACTATATACCGGGAGATCAGAAAGCCAGTGTGACGATTCGCGAAGGCATGGCACTGGCGTATGTCAGCTGGGGATGAGCAGCCGTATCGATGGAGGAGACGATCCGCAGTTATAAGCTATGCCTTCGCCGGCGCATAATGATCCACGGATATGATGACTCTCGCGCCCGGCGCGGCTTCGTGAAAACGGTCTTTGAGGTATGCGGTTACTTCCTGATCGGAGAGCCGGAAACCGTACGGAACCGCGACGTCAAACAGAATCCGGAAATGCGGTTTTTCATGGACGGTCCGGAAATCATGATAATGAACGTCCGGCCCCAGCTCCCGCAGGAAGCTTTCCAGATCTTCCCTGAGTTTTCTCGTTAAAACATCGCTGTTATCCACCGGATCAACATGGATCACGGTTTCGATGCCGTACTCACCGGAAAGGCGCTGTTCGATGCGGTCGGCCAGTTCGTGTGCTTCCTCGAGTGTCATAGTGTACGGCACTTCCAGGTGCAGAGACATCATCCGGCGGCCGGGACCGTAGTCATGGATCATCAGGTCGTGCATGCCGAGAACATTTTTGTTGTTCATTACAGATGCGGTTATGTTTTTTACAAGATCCTGGTCAGGCTCCTGACCAAGCAGCGGATTCACGGTTTCGATAATGGAGCCGAAGCCGGAAATCAGAATGAAAACCGCAACGCCAAGTCCCAGCCAGGCGTCTATTCTGATATGAAAGAAAAACCCTGCCAGCTGTCCCAGCAGAACGAGAGCGGTTGTAATTGTATCATTTCTGGAATCAAGAGCTGTGGATGCAAGCGCTACACTGTTCAGATCCTTCGCGAACCTTCTGTTGTAGCAGAACATATACAGTTTGACCGCGATCGACAGAATAAGAATCAGGGCAGTGGCGGATGTGAAAGAAGTTTCCTGCGGATGCAGGATTTTGCCAAGCGATTCCCGCGCGAGCGAAAAGCCCATGATGCAGATCAGCGTCGAAACCAGCATGCCGGTGATGTATTCGATTCTTCCGTGCCCGAACGGATGCCCCGCGTCCGCTTTGTGGCCGGCAAGCCGGAAGCCGATCATCGTGATGATACTGGACCCCGCGTCGGAGAGGTTGTTGAACGCGTCGGCAACAATCGCGATCGAGTTTGACAAAATGCCGGCAGTGAGTTTTGCCGCAAATAATAACAGGTTAAAGAAGATTCCGGCCGTGCCCGAAAGAACGCCGGCGGCTGTACGTACGGCGACATTGTTCTCCGGGTAGTCCGGTATGAATTTTTTTACAAGAAAGTTCATCATGCCATCAGTCTAGTCATGGGGATGCGGGATAGTCAAGCGTAACCGGAAAGACAGCTGATCCGCCGAATATTTTCTGTAACATCCGCCTTTTGTGTGATATGATGCAGAAGTATTCCGGAAAAGCATATCCAGCAGAAAGGAACAGCTTATGCAGAAAATTGGAGAAGAGTGCGGCGTATTCGGTATCTGGTCTCCGGTAAAACAGAACCTGGCGTTCACCGCTTACTACGCGTTGTTTGCCCTGCAGCACAGAGGACAGGAGGCGGCCGGCATTGCCGTCAATGACGACGGCGTTTTCCGTTACCACAGAGATCTGGGGCTTGTTCACGAAGTTTTCAATAAAGAAGAGCTGGACCGCCTCGGCGGAGGCAATATTGCGGTCGGTCATGTCCGCTATTCGACAAGCGGTGTTTCCAACAGAAGCAACGCCCAGCCGGTTGTCGTCAAGCATATCAAGGGAAGCATGGCACTCTGCCATAACGGAAATCTTGTCAATTCCTATGAGCTTCGCTGTGCTCTCGAAAACGACGGCTGTATTTTCCATTCAACGACCGATACCGAGGTCATTTCTTATCTGATTACAAGAGAACGCCTGCATACTGCCAGCATTGAAGAGGCGGTCAACAACGTGGTAGACAGGATTCACGGCGCGTTTTCTCTTGTCATGATGTCTCCGACCAAGCTGATCGCGGTCCGTGACCCGCACGGCTTCCGCCCTCTCTGCTATGGAAAGTGCGCGGACGGCTCTATTGTTTTCGCGTCGGAAAGCTGCGCTCTCGACGCCGTAGGCGCCCGGTTTGAACGGGATCTGCAGCCCGGAGAGATTATGATCGTCGATCAGAACGGCATCCGTTCCATCAAGGAACACTGCGGCAAGGCAAAGCCTTCCATGTGCGTTTTCGAGTATATTTATTTCGCAAGGCCGGATTCCATCATTGACGGCGCGTCCGTGCATGAAGCGAGAATGCGGGCCGGCGCGTTCCTGGCTCTCGAGCATCCCGTGCAGGCGGATGTAGTCATCGGTGTTCCCGACTCGGGACTGGACGCGGCGCTCGGCTATGCCAGACAGTCCGGTATTCCGTATGGTATCGGACTGCTGAAAAACAAATACATCGGCAGAACATTCATCTCCCCCGGCCAGGCGGCTCGAGAGGATCTTGTCAAAATCAAGCTGAACCCGATTGCGGAGACAATCCGTGGGAAGAGAGTTGTTCTGATCGATGATTCAATTGTGCGCGGCACTACGTCGCAGAGAATTGTCAAGCTTGTGCGGGACGCAGGGGCTAAGGAAATTCATTTCCGGGTTTCGGCACCGCCGTTTCTCAATCCCTGCTACTACGGCACGGACATCGATTCCAGGGACAACCTGATTGCATGCCACCATTCTGTCAGCGAAATCGCGGAAATCATCGGTGCGGATACGCTCGGCTATCTTTCCGTAGACAGCGCGATGAAGCTCGCACAGGGATCGAACGGGCGCGGGAGTTACTGCGCTGCCTGCTTTGACGGCAATTATCCGACTGAAATTCCGGAAAACGGCAAAGACCGCTTCGAACAGAAGATTCCGAGGGAATGGCTGGACCGTCACACGAAACAGGAATAAATATAGAACAATCAATTTGAAGGAGCGCGGCAGGTCCGCGCTCTTTTTAGTTGCAATTTCAGTTCGCAGGGAATAAAATAACTGTATTAATACATGCAGTACACTTAATACAGACAAGGCTGTATCAGTGATCAAAGCTCTAATGCACCGGGCAGGGGAGAAATTGTGATGCGCAAAGCAGACAAAACAAGACACACAGGGAAAAAGAAGTATGGAAAACGGATCATCGCGGCGGTACTGATCCTGGCAGCAGCGGCGGTGACCGGTTTTTTTGTCTACAGACATTTTCATAAGCAGGAAGAGATGCCGGCGGACGCGTCACCCGTGCCGGAGCAGGTGATCCGCACGGATCTGGAGAATATCTACAGCGCGTCAGGAAGCGTTATCAGCGCAGATGAAGATAACGCGAACCCGCAGAGCTTCGGCGATACCACATATCCGATCAAGGAAGTGTTTGTCAAGGTAGGGGACAGCGTGAAGGCAGGAGACCGTCTGTATACGCTGGATATGACCGACGTTGAAAATGATATCGCGCTTGCGCAGAAAAAGCTTTCGATCGAACAGCAGCAGAATGCGATTGATCAGGCGGCTGCCGGAAGAGCGGTCCGGTCCGCGCAGGAGACATCCGCGCAGCAGTACGAGGACGCAACGAGAACGCTGACCGAGCAGGCGGAAGATACCAATAAAGCCATTCTGGAGCAGGTGCATTCACAGCAGGATGTCGACAGATTCATCAGGGCGGAAGCCGACGCGAAGGCGGCGCTCGATGCCGCGCAGAAAGCAGCGGATGCAGCCGATCAGAAGTACGCAGGGCTGCAGAGCGCTGTCAGTAACGCGCAGAGGGCCTCCAATGACGCTTCGCAGGCGGCCGCGTCGGCGCCGGATATTTCAAAGCTGACGCCGCCCGCAGAGCCTGCATTGCCGCAGGAGCCGGTGGCACCGACAGCCCCTGCTGTGCCTGTCAAACAGGACGGTGAAACGCAGGAGCACTATGATGCGGTAATGGGAGAATATGCGGACGCCAAGCGAAAGTATGATCAGGATCAGGCGGCATATGAGAATGCCCTCAAGGCTTATAACGAGCAAAAGGATCAGCTGATGGCTGATTATAATAAAGCGAAAGCGGAATATGACAAGCAGGTTGCAGATTACAACGCTGCAAAGGCGAAATCCGGGGAAAGCGCGCAGAAAGTAACCGACGCCTCTTACGCGCTCACGCAGGCACAGCAGAATCTTTCGGATTATTCCGCGGAGCATGACAAAACCTCTGCCGCGCTGTCCAAAGCGCAGAGCGACTATGACGCGGCAAAGTCCGCGAGGGAAGCCGCGGAAGCAGCTTTGAAGACCGCGCAGCAGGGTGTTACCAGCAGCGTCCGCTCCCTGGAGCAGCAGGGCTCTGCCACAAAAACCGCAAACCGCTCGACGTATGAAAGCGAGCTTTCCGCGAAAGACAGCGCTGCCAAGCAGGCGCTTGCAAATCAGGCCGGAACGCTGGACGCGCAGGATACTTTGAAAAGGGCGAAACAAAAACTCGAAAACGGTACGGTCTACGCGGAGATGGACGGTACGGTTACCGCGGTCAACATCGTGCCGGGACAGTCTTATTCCGGCGCGGGTGCAGTCGTGATCAATAATCTCGGCCAGATGAAAGTGACGGTCAATGTCGACGAAGGCCACATCGCGGATCTGCATGTCGGGACGCCGGTCCGCATCAAAACAGACTCCACGGGGGAAGAAACGCTGACGGGTAAGGTCTGTTTTACCGCGCTGACACCGGTTTCGGATACGGAAACACCCTCGGATCCGAAGGCGGGCAGCGGCAGCAGTACCTCTTCTCAATCGTCGCAGAGCGGCGCCGGGCAGAATAAGGGAAAAGCGCAGTACCGTGTCGATATCTCGCTGGATCAGGCAAACGAGCGCCTGCGCCTTGGTATGACCGCGAGGATCGACTTTGTCCTTGCCAGTGAAAAGAATGTGCTGGCCGTGCCTACGTCCTGTATAACGACAGATCCGGACGGCAGCTCCTATGTCACGGTACTTCGCGGCGCGTCTTCCGAATCGGCAGAGGCAATGACCGGCGCGTCGGAAGATGCCGGACCAGCGGACAGCGTGCAGGAAACGGAGGACATGGAGCAGAGCATGCAGATTCCGGTGGAAACCGGAATTTCCAACGACTATTACACCCAGATTACGTCGGGCGATCTGAGGGAAGGAGATCAGGTTCTGCCGGCGGCTTCTTCCGGGGGCTCCGAAGACGGGATGCTGAGCGGCATCTACGGCTGAAACGGAGACGCGTATGGACAGCATCATTCATCTTGAGAAAATTATTAAGAAATATTATATCGGCACCGAGAATGAACTCGAAGTTCTGCATGGAATCGACCTCGATGTGGAGGAAGGTGAGTTCACCTCGATCGTCGGAGAATCCGGCTCCGGCAAGAGCACGCTCATGAACATCATCGGGATTCTGGACCGGCCGACCGAGGGAAACTATGAGCTTCTGGGAATTGATATCGGAAGTCTCTCCGACGATGCCTGTGCGGCGATCAGGGGACGACAGATCGGGTTTGTTTTTCAGACCTATAACCTGATACCCCGGATGAGCGCGCGTGAGAACGTGGAAGTTCCGCTTCTGTACGCGGGAATGCCGCCGGCGCAGCGGAAAGAACGCGCCGAGTTCCTTCTGGAGATTGTCGGAATGAAGGACCGCATGGATCACAGTCCGGATGAACTCTCCGGCGGACAGAAGCAGAGAGTCGCGATTGCGAGGGCTATGGCAAATGATCCGGCGATTATTCTCGCGGACGAACCGACCGGCGCTCTCGACTCCGCGACAAGCCGGATGATCATGGATATCTTCCACAGGCTTCACACAGAACAGGGAAAGACGATCCTGCTGATCACGCATTCGCAGAATCTTGCGGAGGAAACGCCCAGAATTCTGACACTGATGGACGGAAGGATCACGGGGGAAAGGAGAGGCGCGCATGCTGGGTGAGAATGTAAGGCTTGCTTTTAAAAGCATGGCCGCCAATAAACTGCGGACTTTCCTTACCATGCTGGGCATCATCATCGGTATCGCCGCAGTCATTGCGATCATGACTGTGGGAAACTCACAGACCGCCGAAAACGAACGCCAGAATTCGATGTACGGTGTCAATACCATGAATGTCTATATGTGGCTGAAGGATGGTATCCAGCTGGACGAGAATACCGACATGAGCCGCTATCAGCCGCAGTTCACGAAGGAAATGCTGCAGAAGATGGTGGACACCTACAGCGACAGAATCGAGGCGGTCGCGGTCACGAGCTGGGCCGGCAGCGGGACGGCTTACCCGGACAAGGCAAAAGATGAAAAGGTCTACGCGAACTTTGATCTGCAGGGCGTGAACCCCGGGTATTTTACGGTCAATGCCGGCATGGTGCCGCTGCAGGAGGGAAGAGTTTTTGCGGACAATGAGCTCAAGGGCGACAGCTATGTCTGCGTTGTTTCCGATCTTTTTGCGAAGAGCCTGTACGGGGAAGATGTCAGCGCGGCGCTCGGGAAAAGGGTAAGCTGCACAATCAACGGAGAAGCTGGTTATACTTATACAATCATCGGCGTATACTCCGTCAATATGGGCGATATGGGTCAGATGGACGCCTCCTCTCTCAAGGACATGTCCACAACCATGTATATTCCGTACCGGAACGCGGTTACGATGGCGCTTGTAAACGACAAAACTGCGGACAAGATCAGCTATTTCGATATCGGCGCGGTCCCCGGAACCGATGTGATCAGTTTCAGTCAGGAGCTGCAGGATTATCTGACATCGCTTCTGCCCGCGGACTCGAATTTCCAGATCAACGTGTACAACAATCAGGAGTGGATCAAGCAGGCAAATGAGAACATGAAACGCCAGACGCTGACCATCACGTTAATCGGCGCGATCGCGCTCCTTGTCGGCGGTATCGGTGTCATGAACATCATGACCGTATCGATCACCGAAAGAACGAGAGAGATCGGAACCAGAAAAGCACTCGGAGCGAGGAAGCGGGATATCCGGCTGCAGTTCATCACAGAAGCCGTTATTCTGAGCCTTACGGGAGGCGTTATCGGTATTGCCGCCGGTATTCTGACGGGCCTGCTTGTATGCAGGTTTGTACAGGGAATCCCGCCGGTTGTTTCTCCTGCGAGTGTTGTGATCTCGTTTCTGTTTTCCATCGCGGTCGGAATCTTTTTCGGATTTTATCCGGCCAGCCGCGCGGCAAAACTGGATCCGATCGAAGCACTTCGTTATGAGTAACGCGCCGCAGGCGGACGGGACGCAAGCCCTGTGTAACGTGCCGCGCTCAGACGGGGGCTGCCAGCCGCAGGAAACGCACTGAAGCCAGATGAAAGAGGTTGAAATGGTTTATGAACATAATTGATTATCAGGACGCCCGGCCGATCTACGAACAGATCTGCGACGGATACAAGGCGCTGATCCTGAAGAAAGTGATGCTTCCGAATGATCCGATGCCGTCGGTACGCAGTCTTGCCGTGGATCTGTCGACAAATCCCAACACCGTACAGAGGGCTTTCTCGGAACTCGAACGGCAGGGATTCATTTATACGGTGAAAGGTAAGGGCAGTTTCGTAAACGGCGACGCGTCGCTTCGGGAGAATAAGAAAAAAGAGCTGGTGAGCCGGCTTGTCCTTTGGATGAAAGAGGCGGGAGAGCTTGGCTTCGATGCGGATCAGCTTTATCAGGCGGCACTTGATATGAAGACCGGCAGCAGTGGAGGAATGGTTCAATGATTGAAACAATGCATCTTACGAAAAAGTTCCGCGTCGAGGGAAAGAGAGTCGTTACCGCGGTCAATGATGTTTCGCTGAAACTGGAAGACGCGAAAGTGTTCGGACTTGTCGGGACCAACGGCGCCGGTAAGTCCACGCTGCTGCGCATTCTTTCCGGAGTTATGAAGCAGGATGACGGCATGGTCTGCATCGACCGGGAACCGGTGTATGATAATCCGGAGAGCAAGGCAAAACTGTTCTTTGTTCCTTCCGACTCCTATTTCTTCAGTACGGGCTGTCCGATGGATATGGGCGTTTATTATCAGTGTGTCTATGACACTTTTGATATGCAGAAATATCTGAAGCTTTTAAAGAGCTTTAATCTGGACCCGGAGCGGCGGATCAGCGAGTTTTCCAAAGGCATGAAGAAGCAGCTTTCGATCCTTCTTGCGCTCAGCGCAGGGACCAGATATGTTTTGCTCGACGAGACTTTTGACGGGCTCGATCCGCTTGTACGTCAGGCAATGAAAAGTCTTTTCGCGAATGAAATCGTAAGCCGGGGTCTCACGCCGGTTCTGTCCTCGCATAATCTCCGGGAAATCGAGGATATCTGCGATTCGATCGGCCTTTTGCATCAGGGAGGACTTCTGCTCTCCAGCGATATTGAAGATATGAAACTGGGCATGCAGAAAATTCAGGTCGTATTCGCGTCCGAAGAAGACCGTAAAAACGCGGAAGCAATGCTGCATATTCTGACACATGAGAGCAGGGGACGGCTGCATACGTATACGGTCAGCGCATCGAGAGAAGAAACAGAACAGAAATTCAGAGGGGTTCCAACAGTATTTTTTGAAGTGCTGCCGCTGTCTCTGGAAGAAATATTTATCAGTGAAACGGAGGCTTCAGGATATGACATCCGCAAAATCATCCTCAATTAATACATTTTCCGGCATGCAGAAGCTGCTTTTCAAGAGAAGCTTCTGGCTGGCGGCTCTGAATGTGCTGTACCTTCTGCTGTATTATCCGGCAGGCACAATTCTGCAGCTGGTCAGGATCGATATGATCAATGACGGGCAGCCGCTTGCGGAACAGCTCGAGGCAAGACTCAGTGAAGTCAGCACCTGGCTCGGCATCCGCACCGCCTTTCTGTTTCCTGCCGTACTGCTGGGTATTATCACAGGGCTGCAGGCGTTCGGATATCTTTTTTCCATGGTTAAAATGGATTTTTATCAGAGCCAGCCGGTCTCCGGGAGAAAAGTGTTTTTCGGAAAATTTGTGCATGGTATTCTGCTGTTTGAGCTGCCGCTTTTTGTTATCGGAGGGCTCACAATTCCGGTGCTGTATTTCATGCACTCGCTGAACGGGGCCGGTACGCTGGAGATTCTCCTGCAGATGGCACGGATGAGCGTTTACTTCATCAGCGGATACTGTGTGACAATATTCGCTGCAATGGTTACCGGTAACCTTCCGGTAGCAGCAGGCGTTTCCGTGTTCTTAAATTCGCTGGATTTCATCTTCCTGAAAATCCTCCTGTCCTATGAACAGCAGTTTTTTAAAACCTTTGTCGGCATATATGATCTTCCGAAGAGATATTACGGAATCTTTCCTCTTGGAAACGCGTTTTTCGGATCAGAGCTGGTATCAGGCAGACAATTTATGTCGGATTCTTATTCGCCGATGCGTCTGCAGCTGCTGGGGACCCTTTACGGCCGGATCTTCCCCGCGGATATAGCCGTTCTGTTAACCGGTCTTGTCTGTTTTATCGCTGGTTATCGCCTTTTTAAGAAACGGAAGGCAGAGTCGGCCGGAAAGTCCGTCGTTTACGCGCCTGTCCGCGTGTGCATCAAATTTATTGCGGGGACAGCTGCAGGGCTCGGCATCGGCACCCTGATTTTTGGTATTTTCAATGTTTCTTCCGACGCCGGTAAAAACAGAAATTCGACGATGCTGATCGCAGCAGGAGGAATCCTGTGCGGCGCGTTTCTGGTATCCTCACTGATCGAATGTATCTACGAACAGAGTATCCGCGGATTCTTTAAAAGTCTGTGGCAGACAACAGTCATCTGCGCTGCCGCTGTTCTGATCATGCTGACTTTCCGGCATGATGTTTTCGGGTATGACCGGTTCGTGCCGGAGGCCTCCAAAGTCGCCTACGCGCAGCTGACCCATTATCCCGCGCTGGACAGCAGTTACAGCCCGGCGGGCACACAGGATCTCAAAGGCAGCTTCAACTCTCTGATGGATTTCCAGAGGCAGAATATGAAACTGACCAATATTCCGGCTGTAATTGACATCGCAAAGGAAGGACAGGCGGCGCTCGTGCGCGCGACAGATGACGAGAGCGGCTTTTCGGCTCAGGTCACCTATTACATGAAAAACGGAAGGGTGATCAGCAGAAACCTTCTGATTCCCTATTCTATTCAGGCAAAGAAGCTGGATGCGGTTTGGAAATCGGAAGAATTTAAAGAGGGCTTCTTCCCTGTATATCATGATGCGGAGCGGGCACAGCAGCTGGAAAGCTGGGATGTACAGTATCTGAACGGGGTTACCCGGAAGAAGGGGCCGCAGGGACTGTACAGGAAGATCGCGCAGGCTTACAGAGAGGATCTTTCGCAGTACAATGCCGCAACAGCAATGTCGCTCCCGATCGGAGTTATCCGTTTTGACGCTTCATGGCCAATGTCGAAGAATGTTTCCGGCGAGATTGTTCTGCCGGTTTACACCGGATTCAGAAACACGGTAGCGGTTCTTAAAAAAGCGGATCTCTGGCTGGATCCCGCAGCGGACTGTGTGGATTTGATCGGAAAGGTTACAGTAAGTTATTATGGTGATGACGGGCAGAATGCGTCACGGACATATACCGATTCCGGCAAAATCGAAGAAATCATAAAGCACATGAAACCGGACGATCTTGACGGCGATCTTATCATGACAGATGACATACGGTGGGATGTAGCCATCGATATCTTCCCGAAGGACGAATCCGGAAGTTATACGGGTAATTTCAGGAAAGATGACATCCCGTCTTTTATCGTGAATGATCTGCAGCTGCCGGAGGAGTGAACATGCATGCGGCAGACCGGAGAATTCCATTTTGTGCGTAGAAACGCTTTTATGTGTTATATTAGTACGTATATCGGCGCCGCGGCGCCGTATTTCGGAATTGATTCTTATGCATAAGAGGTAACTGAATGGCTGCATCCGGCATGAATAAGGAAAAGGCGGAAAACATTCCGCAGGAAAGAATCCGCAACTTCTGCATCGTTGCGCATATCGACCACGGCAAGTCAACGCTCGCGGACAGAATGATTGAAAAGACCGGCGTTCTGACAGAGCGCGAGATGCAGGATCAGGTTCTTGACAATATCGAGGTTGAAAGAGAACGCGGCATCACGATCAAGTCGCAGGCTGTCCGTCTGATTTATACGGCGAAGGACGGCCTCGAATACATGTTCAATCTGATCGATACGCCGGGACATGTGGATTTCAACTATGAAGTATCGCGTTCGCTTGCTGCCTGCGACGGTGCGCTGCTTGTCGTAGACGCGACACAGGGAATCCAGGCGCAGACACTCGCGAACGTCTATCTGGCGATGGAACACGATCTGGATGTTTTCCCGGTCATCAATAAAATTGATTTACCTAGCGCCCGGCCGGAAGAAGTCAAGCAGGAGATCGAGGATGTCATCGGCATCGAAGCGATGGACGCGCCGGAGATTTCCGCAAAGAACGGCATCAACATTGAAGAGGTGCTGGAGGATGTCATCAAAAAGATACCGGCGCCGGGGGGAGATAAAGACAAGCCGCTGCAGGCGCTCATCTTTGACTCTCTGTACGATTCTTATCGCGGCGTCATTGTTTTTATCCGACTGATGAACGGCACAATCCGGAAAGGGACGAAAGTCCGTTTCATGGCGACCGGCGGCGTTTCTGAAGTCGTGGAAGTAGGTTATTTCGGGCCGGGCCGTTTTATCCCCTGCGAGGAGCTGTCGGCAGGCATGGTCGGATATTTCACGGCTTCGATCAAGAATATCCGGGAAGCGCGGGTCGGCGACACTGTTACGGAGGACGAGCGGCCCTGCGACAAGGCGCTGCCCGGTTACAAAAAAGCACAGTCCATGGTTTTCGCGGGGCTCTATCCGCAGGATACCGCCAAGTATCCGGACCTCAAAGACGCGCTGGAAAAGTTTCAGCTGTCGGACGCTTCCCTTTCGTTTGAGCCGGAGACATCGCTGGCTCTGGGGTTTGGTTTCCGTTGCGGGTTCCTCGGACTCCTCCATATGGAAGTCGTTCTGGAGCGGCTGGAGCGCGAATATGATCTTGATATCATTTCGACCGCACCGGGCGTCATCTACAAGATTTATAAAAATGACGGCACGGTGATGGAACTGACCAACCCCGCGAATCTGCCGGATCCTTCCGTGATCGAGCATATGGAAGAGCCGGTGGTCGAGGCGAGGATCATGGTCACCAGTGAATATATCGGCCCCATCATGCAGCTTTGTCAGGAGCGGCGCGGTGTATATCAGGGGACGGATTATATCGAAGCCGGCCGCGCTGTCCTCAAATATGACCTGCCGCTCAATGAAATCATTTATGACTTCTTCGACGCGCTCAAATCGAGGTCGAGAGGCTACGCTTCGATTGATTATGAGCTCAAGGGTTATGTTCCCTCGAAGCTTGTGAAGCTGGATATTCTGGTCAACAAAGAGCAGGTTGATGCGCTCTCGTTCATTGTGCCGGAAGAAAGCGCTTATGAGCGCGGCAGCAAGATGTGCGAACGGTTGAAGAATGAGATCCCGAGGCAGCTGTTCGAGGTACCGGTGCAGGCGGCGGTCGGCGGAAAGGTCATCGCGAGGGAAACCGTGAAGGCATACCGCAAGGATGTTCTTGCCAAGTGCTACGGCGGTGATATCAGCCGCAAGAAGAAACTGCTGGAGAAACAAAAAGAAGGCAAGAAACGCATGCAGATGGTCGGCAATGTTGAAATTCCGAAGGAAGCGTTTATGAATGTCCTGAAGCTGGGCGATGAAAAGTAACGGGGCGGGGCAGGAACTGCCGCAGCAGGGAGCGATCCGGCTGTATGTGCACATTCCATTCTGCGTGAAGAAGTGCAGCTACTGTGACTTCCTGTCCGGACCTTCCTGCGCGGAAGACCGGCGGCGGTATCTGGACGCGCTTGCCTGTGAAATTGCGAACACAAGGCAGGAAGGCGCATATGTCCGCAGCATCTTTATCGGCGGCGGAACTCCGTCTGTTCTGGAAACAGGACAGATGGAGCAGTTGTTTTCTCTGCTTCATCAGCATTTCCGGATTCTTCCGGACGCCGAAATCACGCTCGAATGCAATCCCGGAACCACGGATCAGGAGAAGCTGAGCGCGTACAGGAAAATGGGCATCAACCGCCTGTCGCTCGGGGTGCAGTCGTTTCACGATCCGGAGCTTAAGCTTCTGGGAAGAATTCATACCGCGAAGCAGGCGCGGGAATGTTTTGACATGGCAAGAGCGGCAGGCTTCCGCAATATTAATCTGGATCTGATGTCGGCGCTGCCGGGGCAGAACTTTGCGGACTGGATGGACAATTTAAAGGAGGCGGCCGCGCTGGGGCCGGAGCATATCTCGGCCTACAGCCTGATCATCGAAGACGGAACGCCGTTTGCCGCTTCTTACCGGGCCGGGAGCCTTCCGCCGCTGCCCGATGAGGAAACGGACCGCAGAATGTACCATGAGACGAAGCATTTTCTGGAAGACTGCGGTTATCACCGCTATGAAATTTCCAATTACGCGCGGGACGGTTTTGAATGCGCGCACAATATCGGCTACTGGACAGGGGATACCTATCTTGGCCTTGGTGCCGGCGCTTCCTCTTATGCGGGCGGCATCCGTTTCTCCAATCAAAGGGATCTTTCCGCTTACTGCGAAGCGGCGCAGAGGCTGCGCGTACATCCGCGCGGCAGGAACGGCTTTGATGAGGCGCTGGAGCAGCTTCGCGCGGACCAGACAGTCCTTACGGGAGACGACAAATTCGAAGAATTTATGTTTCTCGGCCTTCGCATGACGAGGGGAATTTCGATCGCGGAATTTCAAAAACGCTTCGGCGTTCCGATCGATGAGGTTTACCATAAGGAAATCGAGGACAATATCGCAAAGGGACTGCTGGTTCTGGAAGGCGGCCGCCTTTTTCTGACAGAGTTTGGAACGGATGTGTGTAATACCGTGATGGCGGATTTTATACGAACAGCCGTATGAATAAAGAAATATGAAGTGGAGGTATCAGAGTTGAACAGATTTTTCACAGCGGTAAAGATTTTCGCGGCGGCGGCAGCCGCAGCACTGCTATTTCTTCTCGCGCCGGGCGCGCGGGTAGACGCGGAGGCGGCGGTGAAGGGCATTGATGTCTCCGGCTTTCAGGGGAACATCAACTGGAATGCGGTCGCGAATAGCGGCGTGCAGTACGCGATGATCCGCCTCGGGAATACGACTTACGGCGCGGACTCCAAGTTTGTGCAGAACGTATTAGGCGCGAATGCGGCGGGAATACGCACCGGCGTTTATGTCTATACCTACGCGCAGAACGCGGCGCAGGCAGCCGCCGACGCGCAGTACGCGGTTGCGGCAATGGCGAATCTGCCGGTTTCGTTTCCTGTTGCGATCGATATCGAGGACAGCTCACAGTCAGGGCTTACTGCCGCGCAGCAGCAGGAGATCGTGAATACCTTCTGCAGCATTGTATATAATGCAGGCTATCACCCGATGGTTTACTCTTACAAAAACTGGTTTACGACCAAGCTCGGCGCGACTGTATGGGATCACTGGGTCGCGGATTATTCCGACTCCTGCGGCTTCGGGCCTGCTGCTATGTGGCAGTATTCGAGCAGCGGCAGCATCGCGGGCATCGCAGGCAATGTCGATGTGGATTTCTGTTTCAAGGATTACTTCTCGACGATCATTCCGAACGGGCTCAGCACGCAGGCCGGAAAAACATACCTGTTCAAGAATTTCCGCCGGCAGGTCGGCATGCAGACGGTTGCCGGATGCAGCTATTTCTTCGGCGCGGACGGCGCGATGGTCAAAGACCGGACTATCACGGACGCGCAGGGAAATATCATCCGTATGTGCAAAGACGGGCATGTTGTGACGATTACGGCGGCGCAGCTTGCCGCGAATCAGAAGGCACAGGCAGCACTTGTACAGGCGCAGGCGCTTCTTGCACAGGCGCAGGCGAAGTCGTCGCAGGCCAGGAGTCTTCTGGACGCGGCGCTTTCGCAGAGTCAGGCGCTGGCCGCGAAGGCATCAGCGGCTGCACAGACCGCGGCGGCGGTCACGGCCGAGGCGCAGGCACTTCCTACGGAGCAGAATCTGGCAGCGGCTTCGGCAGCGAAGATAACGTCCGATACGCTTGCGGCGCAGGCGGCGGCAGCCGGTACGCAGCAGACCAGCGCGCAGACAGCGCTTACCGCTGCGCAGACCGAAGAGACAGCGGCGCAGGCAGCGCTTGCGCAGGCACAGCTGACAGCGAAGGCGGCAGCTGCGGCAGTGGTTGTTCCGCAGTAATATCGAATGCGCATGCCAGGAAATGTTTTTCCGAAGCCGGCGGCAGGATGCTTTTCAATACAATCCTCATGAACTATAATAAACACGGTATCTGTTGTCAGATACCGTGTTTTCTTTTCCGCGCGGAAATGGCAGCCGGGTCTTCCGGCATCCTGTCCGCGTCAAGTCTTTTATTTCATATCTTGGAGGGTTTTCTTATGTTCAGCACTGTGACGTCCGGCGCCGTTTCCGGCATTCAAAGTTATCTTCTTCACGTTGAAACAGACATTTCAAGCGGTCTGCCGTCTTTTCATATGGTCGGCTCCGTCGGAAGACAGATCATGGAGGCAGGAGAGAGGGTACGGGTTTCTCTGAAAAACGCGGGAATTTATCTGCCGCCTTCAAGAATCACCGTCTCCCTGTCGCCGTCCGAAATCGAAAAGCGGGGCATCGTTGTCGATCTGCCGGTCGCGGCCGGAATTCTTGTGTGCATGCGGATCCTGCCGCAGGAGTGTTTTGACGGTGTATTCGTCGCGGGTGAGCTGGGGCTCGACGGGCAGATTAAACCGGTGCGCGGCGTTCTTCCAATGGTTGAAGAGGCAAGAGTGCAGGGAATGAAGCTCTGTGTACTGCCGGCCGCGAATCTTTCCGAAGGCGCGCTTGTGCATGGCATCCGCTGCGCCGGCGTTTCAACGCTCCGCCAGTTTATCGACTATATGAAGGCCGGAGAGGACGAAAAGCTCCGGATCGCGCCTTACGGGGAAACATCGCAGCGGTTGACTTCGGCGAACGATACACGGGAAGAGTCAGACTTTTCGGACGTGCGCGGTCAGGACGGCGTCAAACGGGTTCTGGAAATCGCGGCGGCGGGTTTTCACAATGTTTTAATGACCGGAGCGCCGGGCTCCGGCAAATCGATGCTTGCAAGCCGGCTTCCCGGCATTCTGCCGCCAATGACGCGACAGGAGAGTCTGGAAGTTACAAGAATTTACAGTATTGCGGGTAAGCTCCCGGGGAATACGCCTCTGATTACGCGGCGGCCGTTTCTTTCTCCGCATCATACCGTTACCGCAAGAGCGCTTACGGGCGGCGGCATGCCCGCGATGCCTGGAATTATTACACTCGCGCACAGAGGCGTACTGTTTCTGGACGAGCTTGCGGAATTTGAGCCTTCAGTTTTAAATGTGCTGCGGCAGCCGATGGAGGAGCATTCAATTGTGCTTTCCCGTGGAGGTTATACGTGCCGGTTTCCGTCCAGGTTCCTCTCAGTGTTTGCCATGAATCCCTGCCCCTGCGGCTATTATCCGGATCTGAACCGCTGCAGCTGCACGGCGCCGGAAATCGAGCGCTACCGGCACAGAGTGCCGGGACCTGTCATGAACCGGATGGATCTCAATGTTGATGTCCCGAGGGTGCCGCTCGCTGTTTTGATGCAGAGGGAGGAGAACAATACAAGCGCACAGATCAGAGCCCGTGTCATGGAAGCTGTCCGCATCCAGAAAGAAAGGTTTGCGGGGACGCCGTTTACGTTCAACGCGGATATGAACGCGAAAGCCGTGGAAGTGTACTGTCCGCTCGGACGCAGCGAGAGGCTGTTTGTCCGGGACATCTTTGAAGCCATGAATCTGACAGCGCGTTCGTATCATAAGATACTCAAAGTAGCGCGGACAATCGCGGATCTGGAAGGACAGGAGAACATCAGCGAAGAGCATCTCGCGGAAGCTGCCGGCTACAGGCCAAGAGACCCGGAAGAATTTCATAAGAACAGCGGAAAGGAGCAGTCTGTATGAGTATTTTTACCGAATGGCTGATCCAGACGCCGGGCATCGGACGAATCAGTGCGTACCGCTTCCGGGACCTTCTTTGCAATGAGAAGGATTTTGCTCAGAAGATCTATACGATGAGCGAACAGAAGCTGAGGGAACTCGCAGAGGAAGCTTTTCAGGATAATGAGCGCGCAGAAAGGTGTCTTCTGGCACTTCGGGAAGGCAGAAAACGGAACCCGGTTCTGCTTTCTTCGCAAAACAGAAAGAGCGGTATCTTTTTCACTTGCGTGGGCGAACCTGATTTCCCGGAGCGCCTGCTTTCGATTCCGGATCCGCCGTTCGGCCTTTTCTATAAAGGCCGGCTGCCTTCGGGGAACCTGCGTTCCTGCGCGGTCATCGGTTCCAGAATGTGCTCTGCCTACGGTGCTTCTGAAGCGAGAATCTTCGCGGGGAGGCTCTCCAAAAGCGGCGTGCAAATCATCAGCGGCATGGCCCGCGGCGTCGACGGAATCGCCGGAGAGGAAGCCGTGCAGACAAAGGGCATGTCATTTGCAGTACTGGGCGGAGGTGCGGATATCTGCTATCCGAAGGAAAACAGGAGGCTCTATGATGCCTTGTGCCTGCAGGGAGGTGTTTTGTCGGAGTATCCGCCCGGGACACAGCCGAAGGCGCCGCTTTTTCCTGTGCGGAACCGGCTGATCAGCGGTCTTGCGGATGTTCTTCTTGTCATCGAAGCCAGAGAAAAAAGCGGAACGCTTATAACGGTGGACCGTGCGCTCGAGCAGGGAAAAAGCGTTTACGCACTCCCCGGAAGAGTCAGTGACAGCACGAGCAGCGGCTGCAACAAGCTGATCATGCAGGGCGCGCAAATCGCGGTCAGTCCCGAGTATCTGCTCGAGGATCTGCTGAAAATGCCTGCAGATGAGATTGTCAGAAGGCAGGCTGCAGCAGACGGGGAACCGCAAGCCGTCCGGGGAGAAGCTGCAGGAAAGAAGCCGCGGAACCGGGAAGAAAGCGCGGCCTTCCTGACAGAGCGCTGGAAACTTTCCGAATCCGCGCTTCTTCCTCTCGATGCCGCCATCTGCCGCGCGCTTGATGCCTCAGAGCCAAGGTGCATTGAATCGATCCTTGCGCCTGTTCGCAAAGAGCTTGGAGAGCGCGCTTCGTATGCCGATATAATGCGCGGGATCACGATGCTGATCGTGCGGGGATTCGTAAAGGAGATCCGGACCGGGTATTACATTACGAGATGAGTCCATCCCGGACGCGCAGAATAATGCTGTACAATCTGCTTGTTTTTCTTTGAAAACAGGTCTACATTATTAGTTATGCTGTGCATTTATTAACGGCAGGAAGATGTGCTTCCGGCAGATTGTACAGCCGGTTATGTCAGGGGGAGGAAGATTTTGGGAATTATCAGTTTTTTGATATTTTTTCCGTTCGTTGCAGCCGCGGTCCTGTTTTTCCTCGGGAACAATGAAAAGGTATATCCTGTAAGAAAATTCATCGTGAAGGGATCTGGATTTCTGATCATGGCTGCCGTGGTTTATCTGGCCTTTGAGGAGCTGAGCGGGAGAGAGCACCTCGGATATCTCATGGAGTCGCGGCTGGCCAATCTGGCTGTCATGGCCGGCGAGATTTTTCTGATGCTGCTTGTGACCTTCTATTCTTTCCGTTACCGGAAATACTATGCCGCGGTGCTGTCCTGGATCGGAACAATTCCGGTATTATGGCTGGACATTTCGGGAAATTCGATCGAAGACCAGCTGTTCTTCAGAGTCGACAATCTGACGGTCATCATGTGCCTGGTCGTCGGCATTGTCGGGAGTCTCATCTGCATTTACGCTGTCGGCTACATCAAAGATTATCATCATCACCATAAGAATTATCCGCAGCGTTCGAACTGGTTTCTCGCGATGCTGTTTGTCTTTCTGGGCGCTATGTTCGGGCTTCTGTTCTCGGATAACCTCGGGTGGCTGTATTTCTTCTGGGAGATTACGAGTGTCTGCTCGTTCCTGCTGATCGGATATAATAAGGAGAGGCAGGCAATCGACAATTCCTTCAAGGCTCTGTGGATGAACCTGCTCGGCGGCTGCGGCTTTACGGCAGCGATTCTGATCTGCAACCTGCAGCTTGGGATTGCCAACCTTTCACAGCTGCAGCAGCTGAATAAAGAGGTACCGGCAGTTATTATCATCGTCGCCTGCCTCGCGTTCGCCGCGCTTACCAAGAGCGCGCAGATGCCTTTCTGCGGCTGGCTTCTCGGCGCCATGGTCGCACCGACGCCAACCTCGGCGCTTCTGCATTCCGCGACAATGGTCAAGGCGGGCGTTTATCTCTTAATACGGATTGCGCCTTTGATGAATGGAACACTGACAGGCGTCATGGTCACGCTGATCGGCGGCTTCACTTTCTTCGCGGCGTCTCTGATGGCGATTGCGACAAGCGACGGCAAGCGGGTGCTCGCACATTCGACGATTTCCAATCTGGGTCTGATTGTCGCCTGCGCGGGCGTGGGGCTTCCGGAGTCTGTCTGGGCTGCTACGATGCTGATCCTGTTCCACGCGGTTTCCAAGTCCCTGATGTTCATGTGCGTCGGTGCCGTGGAAAATGTCACGGGATCCAGAAACGTGGAAGATATGCACGGTCTGATTGTCAAACTGCCGAAACTCGCGATTGTTATGATCATCGGTATCTGCGGCATGTACCTCGCGCCGTTCGGTATGCTGGTTGCCAAATGGGCAGCTCTTAAGGCGTATATCGATTCCGGAGCGGTCTGGCTGGTTCTGTTTCTTGTGTTCGGTACCGCGAGCACATCTTTTTACTGGGGGAAGTGGCTGGGCAAGATTTTTGCCGTCATTCATAAATCTCCGGAGCTGCATGACACAACGCACTATGGAGAGTGGCAGGCACTGTATCCTCTGGCAACGCTGGTTATCGCGATGTGCTTCGGCTTCCCGTTCGTCTCCAAGTATCTGATTCAGCCGGTTCTGAATCAGATGTATCATACGATGGTACCCGCAGTTATCGGCGGTTCGGACATTGCAATCATGGTGCTGATGCTGCTTCTGATCGCTTCGCTTCCGGCTGCCGGTGTTTTGACCGCACGTAAGACCCATGGCATCACCGAACAGAATACCCGTTCTTACATGTCCGGCATTAATGCCGGCGACGACCGGCATTTCCTGAACTCCTACGGTGATGTTCAGAGTGTCTACATGTCGAACTGGTATATGATTGACTATATCGGTGAGCTTAAAATCATGAAGCCCTGTCTGATTTTGTCTTCGGCAATGCTTGTGATCATGATGATCATCATTGTAGGAGGTGCCGTCGCATGACTGTTCGGATTATTATCGGATTTCTTGCCGTATTCGCGGCACCGTTTATCGGAGGCATTCTCTCCGGACTTGACAGAATGATCGGCGCGCGTATGCAGAGACGACAGGGGCCGCCGCTCCTGCAGCCGTTTTATGATTTTTACAAGCTGACGAAAAAACGCGCCAACATCATGAACGGACTGCAGATATTTCTCGTGATCGGCCATCTGATGTTTGTGGCGTTGTCCATCTGGATCGTCTACACAGGAGAAGATCTGCTGCTTGCTGTATTTTCGCTGACGCTCGCGGAGATGCTGTTCTGTCTTGTCGCGTTCTCGGCCAGTGCGCCGTATTCGAATATGAGCGCGCAGAGAGAGCTGCTGCAGATGGCCTGTGCGGAACCGATGCTGCTTCTGATGGCAATCGGATTTTATATGGCTAACGGAAGTTTTAAAGTCATGGATATTCTGCATTCTTCTTCGCCGGCGATTCTGAAAACGCCGGGCATGTTCGCGGGCTTTCTGGTGATTCTTGTGATCGAGCTTCGCAAATCGCCTTTTGATGTCAGCACATCGCATCATGCACATCAGGAGATGGTCAAGGGTATCACAACGGATATCGCGGGAAGCGTTATGGCGTATGTGGAAGTTGCGGAGTGGTGTGAACTGTTTCTGATGGCGACTTTTACCGGCATGTTCTTTATCTGCGGCAATCCCTTGAGTTTTCTCGCAGCGGCCGCAGCCGCGGCGCTGGTCCTTTTTCTGATGACACTGGTGGACAATACGTTCCCGCGTGTCCGCTGGGAGAGAATGCTCTGGATGTCGTGGGGATCGACCTTTATTTTCGCAGGTGTCAATCTGCTCATACTGACGCTTACGAGATAACGGAATGGTTCGTTCTGCCCTTTCGTGAAAAGGACAGTGCAGGAGGCATATCATGAAAATGAAGCAATCACCCTGGGTGCTGCACTATGACGGCTCCAGCTGCAACGGCTGTGATATTGAAGTGCTGGCCAGTCTGACACCCAGATATGATCTGGAGCGTTTCGGTATCATCAATACCGGAGACCCTAAACATGCCGATGTATTTCTGATCACCGGCGGCATTAATTTCCAGAACCGGATGGTTGTTCAGCAGCTGTATTCACAGATGCCGGACCCGAAAGTGGTTGTCGCGGTCGGCATCTGCGCCTGCGACGGCGGAATTTTCAAGGACTGCTACAATATTCTGGGCGGCGTGGACAAGGTCATTCCGGTCGACGTCTACGTGCCGGGCTGTGCCGCACGTCCGGAATCGATCATTGACGGCGTTATCAAGGCACTGGATGTTCTGGAGAAGAAAAAAGAGCGCATGAAGCAGGGCCTGCCTCCCGAAGAAAAGGGATGGGCGATTGCCAATATCAGGGACGGAAAGGCACTGGCCGCGCAGGAAGCACGTATTGCGGCGCAGCTTGCCGCAGAGGATGCCGCCAAGGCAGCCAAGTATAAGGCGCTGGAAGAGGAATGGAAAAATGAGCAGTAAAGAGATCATGCAGGTGAAAGACATTCCGCTGGACAGGCTGCTGGATGAAGTCACGAGGATTCACTATGAGGACTTCCGGCTGATGCAGATCTGCGCAACGAAGGTCGCCGAGAACCGATATGAGATTCTATATACGTTCGGCAAGGGCTATGAGTGGAAACACGTGCGGGTCACGGTTTCACACGAAGAAAAGGTTCCGAGCATCACCAGCATTTTTGAAACCGCCTATCTGTATGAGAATGAGATTCACGATCTTTTCGGCATTCAGATCGAAATGATGAATTACGACTTTAAGGGGAAACTTTTCAGAACCGGCGTGCAGTTCCCGTTCGCGTAAGCGCGCTGCCGGTGCCGGAAGGAGTAATAATGGCAGATAATTCAATCAAGAAAATCAGTATTGTCCCGTTCGGGCCGCAGCACCCTGTCCTTCCCGAACCGATCCATCTGGATCTTGTTTTGCAGGATGAGAAGGTTATTGACGCACTTCCGTCGATCGGCTTCGTCCACAGAGGACTGGAGAAGCTCGTGGAAAAACGCGACTTTCAGGAGTTTGTACTGATTGCCGAAAGAACCTGCGGCATCTGCTCGTTCGGACATGGCCTCGGATACGTCGAGGCGATCGAGAACATCATGGACCTGCAGGTTCCGGAAAGAGCAAAGTTCCTGCGGACCATGTGGGCGGAGCTCGCGAGGATGCACAATCATCTGATGTGGCTGGGACTGCTGGGCGATGCTTTCGGCTTTGAGTCTTTGTTTATGGAGACCTGGAGGCTGCGGGAGAGAGTGCTGGATCAGCTGGAACTGACAACCGGCGGACGAGTCATCTTCTCGGTCAATAAAGTCGGCGGGCTTCGAAGAGATGTTACACCAGCGATGCTGGAGAGCATACGAAACGCAGTGGATTCACTGGAGAAGGACTGCCGGATTGTTACGGATACGTTTCTGGGGGATCATGATGTTTTATCCAGAATGAAGGGCGTCGGGAAACTGTCTCCGGAGCGGGCAGTCGAACTCGGCTGCTGCGGACCTTTCCTTCGCGCAAGCGGCGTTCGCAGAGATCTGCGCACAACCGGATATGAGGCATATGGGAAACTGAAGTTCGATCCTGTCATTTCTCTGGACGGAGACTGCTATGCCCGATGTGAAGTGCGAATTAAAGAACTGTATCAGTCCATGGACCTTGTGAAACAGTGCATAGAAAAGATGCCGGAAGGAGAGGTCGCTGTGCCGTTCAAGGGAAATCCCGACGGTGAATGTATGGTCCGGATAGAGCAGCCAAGAGGCGAAGCGCTCTATTATGTGAAGGCAAACGGAACGAAATTTCTGACCAGATACCGGAACAGGACGCCTACTTATTCCAATATTCCGGGGCTGATCGAAACTATTATCGGCGCGGAGCTGGCGGATGTCGCGATGATGATTCTTACGATTGATCCCTGCATCAGCTGCACGGAAAGGTAGGAAGGTACAATGGCTTTTACGAGTTATATCGGATACGCGCTTAAAAACCTCTTCACAAAACCGTCAACCGAGAAATACCCGGCGCAGCCGCGGCAGTACGAAGAACGATACCGCGGCCATATTGAAAATGATATTTCGAAGTGCATTCTCTGCGGCATGTGTATGCGTTCATGCCCGAGCAGCGCAATCACGGTTTCGAAGCCGGCGTATTCCTGGAAGATCCGGCCGTTTTCCTGCGTACAGTGCAGAAGGTGTGTGGAAGTCTGCCCGGTGCATTGCCTGAGTATGCACAATGCCTATACGGAGCCCGGCCCCGAAAAGACAGAAATCGTCAACAGCTACAGTGAGGAACAGATCGCGAAAGAGATAGAGAAGCAGAAAGCGATGGCCGCGAAAATCGCCGCGGCCAAGGCGGCAGCCGCAAAAGCGGCGGAACAGTAAACTCTTATGGCAAGATATGAAATAATTGTTACGGGGGCGGTACAGGGTGTAGGGTACCGCCCTTTTGCGGCTGCTATGGCAAAGCAGTACGGGATCCGCGGAAACGTAAGGAACGAGGGCGGAATCGTCCGTATCCTCGCAGACGCCCCGGAAGAGGCTGTCAGGTCTTACGCGAAGTCGCTGAAGGAGAACGCACCGGCGGGAGCCCTGGTGCTTCGCGTAATGGCCCGGCCGCTTGCGAAGGAAGATGACAGAAATGTGTCTTCGGGGCAGATCCTGCCCCCGGGAGACGTATTCCGGATTCTGGAAAGCCGCGGCACGAAACAGGACCGGCCGCGGGAACTGGATGTTTTTACGCCGGATATCGGCATCTGCCCGGATTGCCTTCGTGAAATGCAGTCAGCGCGGGACCGGCGTTTCCGATACCCTCTGATCAGCTGCGCGTCCTGTGGACCAAGATGGAGCATTCTCAAGCACTTTCCTTATGACAGGGAAAGAACGAGCATGGATATCTTTTCGATGTGCGGAGCCTGCGCTGCCGAATACCTTTCCGGGAGGAGAAGACACGCGCAGACAATTTCCTGTCACAGCTGTGGTCCGCAGATGCTGCTCCTGGAAAAAGGCACGGAGATTTCCGGCGAAACCGCATTTTCGGAAGCAGTCCGGATATTAAAGAGCGGCGGTATTCTCGCGCTGAAGGGCGTCGGTGGTTATCAGCTGCTCTGCACACCGTATCTTCCGGGGACGGTCGCGCGGCTGCGCGCGATGAAAGGCAGGGAAGAAAAACCGTTTGCGGTTATGTTCGAAAGCCTGGAGGAAGTCCTTACGCATTGCGGCGCAGACAAGGAGGAACAGCGGCTTCTCAAGAGCGCGGCGCGGCCGATTGTGCTTCTGGAAAGTGCAGGCTGCAAGGACAAACGCTTTGCCTTCAATGTCAGCGGAAACAGCAGATATCTTGGCGCGTTCCTTCCGTCTTCCGGTGTACATGAGATGCTTTGCAAAGAGACAGGACCTCTTGTCGTGACCAGTGCGAACCTATCGGGTTCTCCGATTCCCATCGATGATGTGAAGTTTTTCTCTTTGAAATTTCAAGGCGGCGATGCGCCGGATGGAGTTTATTATCACGCGCGGCAGATTCTGCGGCCTTTGGACGACTCCGTTGTCTTCATGAACTGCGGCAGCGTGCAGATGATCCGCAGGAGCCGGGGCTATGTGCCGATGCCGGTTTTCCTTGAAGAAAGCTCTGTCAAAGGAGCGTATGACACCGGCGGAAAGACGATTCTTGCCTGCGGTGCGGATTTAAAGGCAGCTTTCGCGGTCAGAAGAAACGGAAGAGTCATTCCCTCGCAGTATTACGGCGATCTCTCGGATTATGAAGTACTGCAAAACTATGCCAGAGGTATAGATGATCTGGAACAGGTATTTGATGCCCGGGAGGACGCGGTCGTCTGTGATCTGCATCCTTCGTACTTTTCCTCTGCTTACGCAAAAAAGCGCGCGGAGGAAGAAGGCGTTCCACTTTTTTACGTACAGCACCACCATGCGCACGCGGCATCGGTTATGGCGGAACACGGACTCCGCTCCTGTATCGGCGTGATCATGGACGGCACCGGCTATGGCAGTGACGGATCGGTCTGGGGCGGCGAATTCCTGTACTGCGAAGGTGCGGATTTTACAAGACTGGGGTGCCTTTCGCCGGTCAATATGTGCGGCGGCGATGCGGTCAGCAGGAACGCGGATCTTGCCGCGTTGTTTTACAAACTGGATGCTGGAGCCGTGCGGCAAGAGGATATTCCGGAAGAGCTGCGTCCGGCAGCTGCGGCCTTGCGCGCGGGAATCGGCGTTTATCAAAGCTCCAGCATGGGAAGACTTTTTGACGCAGCTGCCGCAATCCTTGATATCGCGCATCGAAACGGATATGAGGGAGAGTGCGCAGCGGAGCTCGAGAATGCCGCAGACCGGGGTCGCGGCTGTGCGGAAGCGACGGACTGTGCAGGAACGCTGCAAGGCGATATCGCCAGAATGCTGCGGTACTTTAGAAATCTAACAGACGTGTCCGCGGATGGTATGCGGATGATCCGTGCGGGGCAGCTGATACAGGGCCTTTTAGCCATGCGGAGGTCGGGACTTTCCACAGAGGAAGCCGCGTATTATTTCCATCTGGCAGTGGCATACGCTTCCGCGGAAGTGGTGGTTTCCTTATCCCATATCACGGGAGAGAAAAAGATCGCGCTGGGCGGCGGCACTTTTACGAACAGAATTCTCACGAAGGCGCTGATCCAGATGCTGTCGGGGAAGGGCCTTTCCGTGTACAGGAACGAACAGGTGCCCGGAAACGATGGCGGTATCGCGCTCGGGCAGGCGTATCTCGCAGGAATCCTGCTGTCCCGGCAGGATGGTGTGGAAATATGAGGTGAATTTTATGTGTGTGGCATATCCGGGAACGGTGATTGCACTGAAAGAGGAAGGGAGAGAGGCGGTCGTGGATTTTGCGGGCACCGTATTGAACGCGCGAACCGGCTTTCTGCCTGTCAGGGAAGGGGATCATGTCCTCGTGCATGCAGGCTGTGTTTTGCAGGTTCTTCCGGAGGACGAAGCAAAGGCGCTGGAAAGCATTTTCAATGATATCGCGGAAATCGAAGGACATTCAAAACCGTATACTGCAGAAGCTGCAGAGGAAGCAGGTAACGGGAAGGAAAACGCAGGCAGATGAGAGAACTCGACAATATCAAATCCTTTCTGAAAAACTATGACGGCCCCGATATAAAAATCATGGAGGTCTGCGGAACGCACACGGCTGCCATTATGCATCTGGGCATTCCTTCGATGCTTTCGGAGCATATCCGGCTGATTTCCGGGCCCGGCTGTCCCGTCTGTGTTACCGTGACCGCGTACATTGACAAGCTGGTTACGCTTGCAATGAACCCGTCCAACATAATTTATGCCTTCGGCGATCTGCTGCGCGTTATGGGAAGTCAGAAGAGCCTTTCGATGGCGAAGGCGGACGGCGCACGCGTCCGGATGGTGTATTCGCCTCTCGACATGCTGGACGCGGCTGAAAAAGACCCGGAGCATACGCATATTTTCGCGGCCGTCGGTTTCGAGACGACAACGCCCGTGTATGCGCTCCTTCTGGAGGAAGCAGCGCGGCGGAAGATCCGGAATATAAAACTCTTAACCAGTCTCAAAACAATGCCGGCCGTCATAGACAGACTCTGCCGGGCAAATGACACAAACGGAGGCAGCAGGATCACAGGCTTTATCGCACCGGGGCATGTCTGCGCGGTTTCCGGCTATGCGGCTTACAGGATGCTCGCGGATAAGTATCGTCTGCCGTTTGTAGTCTCGGGATTTACCGGAGAGACTCTGCTGGCTTCTATTTACACACTTGTGAAATGCGCGGGAGAGCCACTTGTTCGAAATTATTATCCGCAGGTTGTACGGGAAGAGGGAAACATGGCCGCGCAGGAAGCGGTGCTCCGTATTTTCCGCCCGTGTGATGCTGCATGGAGAGGACTTGGCGTTATTGCGGGAAGCGGTATGGTGCTGCGGAAAGAGTATGAGAACCTGGATGCGGGTTCCGAAAACCTCATTGAAGACAGAACCGGCACCGGCTGCCGGTGCGCCGATGTTCTGACGGGAAAGATCCTGCCGGAAGAGTGTCCGATGTTTGGCAGGGCATGCACGCCGCGGGAACCGAAAGGCGCCTGCATGGTATCGCAGGAAGGCAGCTGTTTCAACCATTTTACGGCAGCAGGAATTCGAAGCTGAAAGATTTTCCAAGGCACTGTCGCAGGATCTTAAGGAGCGGCAGAAGGGATAGAACAGGAGGCGGGCAGGATCATGGAACGGATCACAATGGCACATGGCAGCGGAGGTGAAGAGACAAGCCGTCTGATTGAAGCTGTTTTCGCAAAATATCTTGGGAATAGCTACCTTTCCCAGATGGAAGACTCCACGGTTGTTCCGGGAAGCAGCGAGCTGGCAGTCACAACAGACTCTTTTGTCGTAACACCTTACATTTATCCCGGCGGCGATATCGGACGGCTGTGTGTATGCGGCACGGTCAATGATCTTTTAATGAGCGGTGCGGTTCCACAGTATCTGACCTGCGGCTTCATTCTCGAAGAAGGGCTGCCCCTGGAGAAACTCGAACAGATTGTTCGTTCCATGGCAGATACGGCAGAGGAGGCCGGTGTTTTGGTTGCGGCAGGAGACACCAAGGTGATTGAAAACCGCGGGGATGCAGAGGGAGGCCTGATGATCAATACCGCTGGCGTCGGTTTTATGCGGGCCGGAGTGCAAAGACTCCTGCCGTCCGGTATTCAGGCAGGCGATCAGGTCCTTGTCTCGGGGAGGCTCGGAGACCATCACGCGGCGATTCTTGGCTGCCGTCTGCAAATGGCGCACTCTATTCGAAGTGATAACGCGCCGTTATCGGAGATGGCAGAAGCATTGTTCGATCGCGGACTGCATGTGCATGAGATGCGGGATGTAACCCGCGGAGGGCTTGCGGGCGTTTTAAATGAGCTGGCCGGGGCTTCCGGAAAAGTAATCGGGCTGGAGGAACAGGACATACCGGTTTCACCGGAAGTTACGTCTTTTGCGGGTATTCTCGGGCTGGACCCTCTTTATATGGGAAATGAAGGCAAAATGGTGCTGTTTGTTCCGAAGAAGGAAGCACAGGAAGCTCTTGAAATCATACGCGCATGCAGATACGGAGAAGAAGCGGCTCTGATCGGATCGGTACGGGAACCGGAGGCCGGAGAATCTCCGATCCTCCTTCTGCATACCGGCATCGGCGGCACGCGCATTCTCGGGCCTTTGTATGGAGAGGGGCTTCCCCGAATATGCTGATTGAAAATTCACCGGAATGATAGTATGATTTCAATGTTTGAAATGAATGCTTCGATGAAAAAGGAAGCCGGAAGAGAAGAGGAAAATCTATGGCACTGAAGAAGAAACCGGTCACCGGAATGAAGGATATCATGCCGGAGGAGATGGAGATCCGCGAGTACTGTATCTCCGTCATCAGCAAGACCTATGCGGAATTCGGATTTCAGAGAATCGAGACGCCATGTGTCGAGAGCATCGAAAACCTGACATCCAAATCCGGTGGAGACAACGAAAAACTGATTTTCAAGATTTTAAAGCGCGGAGAAAAGCTGCGTCTGGACGACGTAAAGAGCGAGGCCGACCTTGTAGACGGCGGACTCCGCTATGATCTCACTGTTCCGCTGGTACGGTATTACAGCAATCACGAGAACGAACTGCCGGTACCGTTCAAGGCACTGCAGATGGGAAATGTATGGCGCGCGGACCGGCCGCAGAAGGGCAGATACCGCCAGTTCATGCAGTGTGATATTGATATTATCGGAGAACCTACAAACCTCGCGGAGATCGAACTGATTCTTGCGACGACAACAACGCTTGGAAGACTGGGATTTGAGAACTTCCAGATCAGAATCAATGACCGCCGTATTTTAAAGGCGATGGCTGCCTGCTCCGGCTTTCCGGAAAATCGTTTTGATGAAGTGTTCATCAGCCTGGACAAGATGGACAAGATCGGTCTTGACGGCGTGAAGAAAGACCTCGAAGAGCAGGGCTTTCCCGAAAAGGCCATAGATACGTATGCGGCGCTTTTCGAAAGGCTGGAAGAAGCGGATGATAAGCTTGCCTTTCTTGAAGACAGGCTCGGCGGCTTTATTGAAGAAGACGTCATCCCGACCCTGCGGGAAACTGTAGAGACAGTGGAAGCGGCAAAACAAGCACAGTTCCGTATGGTCTTTGATCCCACGATTGTCCGCGGCATGAGCTACTACACCGGTACAATTTTCGAGATTGCCATGCCGGAGCTTGGAATCAGCGCGGGCGGCGGCGGACGCTATGACGGCATGGTCGGCAAGTTCACCGGAAAGGATGTTCCTGCCTGCGGATTTTCAATCGGCTTTGAGCGGATTATCCTGCTTCTTATGGAACAGGGGTTCAAGGTTCCCGGCAGCGCGCGGAAGAAGGCTTATCTTCTGGAGAAGAATCTGCCTTCGAAGCAGCTTCTTGAAGCGATCCGCGCAGCGCAGAAAGACCGCGCAGCCGGAAATGACGTCCTTGTTGTCCGCATGAACAAGAACAAGAAGTTCCAGAAGCAGCAGCTGACGGAGCAGGGGTATGAAAGCTTCGAGGAGTTCTACGCGTCCCCGAGGGAATAAGCGCGTCCTCTTGCGCTGACCGAAAAGTCGGCGGAAAGAAACGCGGCGCAGCCATAACGCAGGAGATTAATATGCAGAATCGTACTCATACATGCGGAGAACTCCGCATCGGCGATGCCGGTAAGAAAGTGCAGCTTTCCGGCTGGCTTGAGAATATGCGGATTGTATCCGCAAATCTGGCGTTCATCGTCCTTCGCGATTTCTACGGCACGACACAGCTTGTCGCGGAAACCGAAGAAATGATGAAGAAATTCAAGGAGATCACAAAGGAATCAACGATCAGCGTAACCGGTGTTGTCCGGGAACGCAGTTCCAAGAACCCGAAGCAGGCAACCGGCGAAATCGAAGTAGTTCCGGACAGTGTAACCGTTCTGGGCCGCTGCCGTTATAATGAGCTTCCGTTTGAAATCAATCACTCAAGAGAGGCGGACGAAACCGCAAGACTCCGGTACAGATATCTTGATCTTCGTAATCCCGAGGTCAAGAAGAACATCATCTTAAGATGCAATGTTGTAGCCGCGCTCCGGCAGGCAATGACAGAGCATGGCTTCCTCGAGATCACAACGCCGATTCTGACCGCGTCTTCTCCGGAAGGCGCGAGAGACTATCTTGTGCCCGCACGTAAGCACCCCGGAAAATTTTACGCGCTGCCGCAGGCACCGCAGCAGTTCAAGCAGCTGCTTATGACAGCAGGCTTCGACCGTTATTTCCAGATCGCGCCGTGCTTCCGTGACGAAGACGCCAGAGGTGACCGTTCTCCGGGAGAGTTCTATCAGCTGGATATGGAGATGGCGTTTGCGACGCAGGAAGATGTTTTTGCGGTACTTGAAGATGTTCTGCCGCCGGTATTCGCTAAATTCGGCAAATACAACAGAGCGAGCAGCGCACCGTTCAAACGGATTCCTTATCTGGAAGCGATGGAGAAATACGGTTCCGATAAACCGGACCTGCGGATTGACCTGACGGTGCAGGATGCGACCGAAGTCCTCGGCGGCTGCGGTTTTGGCCCGTTTGAGGGAAATGTTGTCAAGGCAGTCGTTGTATCCGGCTTCCAGGGCAGCCGGAAGGTGATCGACAGGCTTCTTTCTGATGTGGAAGTGCAGGCCGGCAGCAAGCCTTACTGGTTCCGCGTCGATGAGAACGGAGCGTTTGTCGGAGGTATCTCCAAGTTTGTATCGCCGCTCGCAGACGTGGTAAAGGAGAAGCTTAGCCTTGCCCCCGGTGATTTCGTCGGAATTTCCGCAGGTAAGAAGACACTTGCCCAGAAGACAGCCGGTGTTCTCGTCAAAACATTCGGAGCCGCAGTCCCCGGTCACATGGATAAGGAGCAGTATGCGTTCTGCTGGATTGTCGACTTCCCGATGTACGAAATCGGAGAGGAATCCGGAGAACTGGAATTCTGCCATAATCCGTTCTCGATGCCTTCGGGAGGCCTCGATACACTGCTTGCCGCCGAGCGCGGCGAGATTGACCCGCTCACGATTACGGCGGATCAGTATGATCTTGTCTGCAACGGTGTAGAACTTTCTTCCGGCGCGGTGCGCAACCATGATCCCGAAATCATGGTCAAAGCTTTCGAGCTTGTCAGACTGGGCGAAGAGGATGTGAAGAAGAAGTTCCCTGCAATGTACAACGCGTTCTGCTATGGCGCGCCGCCGCATGCGGGCATTGCGCCCGGCGTTGACCGTATGGTCATGTTACTTGCGGGCGAGGATTCGATCCGTGAAGTCATTCCGTTCCCGATGAACAAGAATGCGCAGGACATTATGATGGGCGCACCTTCCGAGGTTACCGAAAAACAACTGGAAGAGCTGCATATCAGAACCACTGCCAACGAAGACGAAGAGAATTAAGTATTAATATACAATCGTCATAAGATAGCCTTCTTCCGGAGCCGTAAGGCAGCGGAAGGAGGCTTTTTCATATACGCCTGCAGGCGCGTCGCTGTACGGCAGAATTTCTCCCTCTGCCGGAGAGGTAAAACGAAGAGAATAACGGTTCATTCCGCCGGAGAGTCCGATACCGAGAAATTTTAAATAAGCTTCCTTGATGGTCCACAGCCGGAAAAACATTCGCTCTTTATCCGCAGCGCCGGAGATGGCCGACAGTGCGTCCGCCTCTTCCCTTGTGTAAAAACGCGCTGCCATTCTGTCTATTCCTGCATGCACCGGGACAATCTGCTGAAGGTCAATCCCGATCGGACCCTTTCTGGAAGCAGCCAGTACAACAAAACGTCCGGAATCGCTGAAATTATAGTGAAAATCCGGAAGGAACGGAAAATAAGGCTTTCCGTACGCTGTATGCAGGACCTGCGGCAGTTCTTCCTGTTCTGCGAAGTATATTCCGGTATCCCGCAGAGCCTTTCGCAGAAGCTCTTTCTGCAGATGCCTTATCTGCGCCTGCTTTTCTTTTCCGGGTGCGGCAGGTCCGCGCAGTTCCTCACTGTAAATCCGGATTTCCATTGCGTTCACCGCTGTGCCTTTTCCGGGACGGAAGGCTGTCCGGCAGACTGACCTGCGGTTTCTTCCTCTTTCTTTTCTCCGCTGTCTTCATCTTTCACAGGAAGAACCGAAAGGTGGATCAGAACCTTCATGATCCGGTTTCGGCGGATTCCCTTTACCGTCAGAACAGTTCCATCCTGGAGCGTGACAGACTCGCCGTTCTGCGGCAGGCGCTCGAGCTGCTCGATGATCAGTCCTCCGATCGAATCATAGTCTTCGGAAGAGAAGGTGCTTCCGATCGCGTCATTGACATCATCCAGGCTCATCGAGCCGTCGACAAGGTAGGTGAGGTCGTCGTACTTGCGGATTTGTTTTTCCTCATCCTTGTCATATTCGTCCCGGATATCGCCGACTATTTCTTCAATCAGATCTTCCAGCGTGATCATACCGACTGTGTTGCCATATTCATCCAGAACGAAAGCAACGCCGTAGGAATGCTGCTGCATTTCCTTTAACAGATCGGCAGTCTTTTTGTATTCATATGTGTAATAGGACTGATGCATGAGCCGCTTCATATTGAAATGCTGCGGATCACGCAGCAGAACCAGATCCTTGATATTCAGATGGCCTATGATGTGATCCTGGTTATTCTCTTCATATACAGGAAGCCTGGTGAACATTTCCCGGCGGAAAGTGTTCATGACATCGTTATAGGTGGCGGAGGAGGAGACACAGGCCATGTCGATTCTGGGCACCATGATATCACGCGCGAACGAATCTCCGAAATCAAAGACGTTGTAAATGATTTTCTTCTCGCGGTTTTCGATGACACCGTCCTCGCGGCCGACTTCGACATAGGTTTTCAGTTCACTTTCGGTAAGAGCGGTTTTCTGGTTCAGGTCAACGCCGAGCAGTCTCATGATTCCGGCGGCCAGATGATCAATCAGGAAGATGACGGGGGTCAGGAGGAACATCAGCGTGCGGATAACCGGTGCGTCCTGCATGGCAATCTGCTGCGCGCGGATCCTTGAGATATTTTTCGGTGTAATTTCACCGAATAAGATGATGAGGACAGTCAGAACCGCGGTCCCGACGGAGACAAAACCCGGACCGAAATACCCGATGATCAGGGCGGTGGACAGAGAAGACGCGGACAGATTGACGACATTGTTGCAGATCAGAATTGCGGATAGCATTTTACTGTACTGATCAAGAATCGAGAGAACCAGAGCTGCGCGCCGGTTTCCTCCATCGGCAAGTGTCTTTAAAGAAACGCGGCTGACCGTAGAAAGCGCTGTCTCCGCTGAAGAGAAAAAGGCCGAAAGAGCGATCAGCAGTATCAGAATGATAAGTTCCACAAAAGCGGTGTTGTTCATTGATTTTGTAATTGCGCAGTCCGTGTGCCTTGAAACTATGCCGGGCTGCCTCCTTGTGATTGTGATTTTACTAAGAAGAAAGAGGTTTTACAAGCTTTTGAACTATGTTATAATAGGCCCGTTGCGGGCGGGGGTACTCTGCCCATAGTAAGGAGATTGTTATGAAAAAGAGAAATGCGGTCATCGGACTGATCGTGCTTCTGGCTCTTTTATGCGGACTGATTTATACGGCAGTGTTCGGAATCGGGTCCGAAAAGAGCGGCGCGATGTCCAACATCAGGCTCGGGCTCGACCTTGCCGGCGGTGTCAGCATCACGTATCAGGCGGCAGGAGAGGAAAAGCCGTCCAGTGAAGATATGGATGATACCGTCTACAAGCTGCAGCGAAGAGTGGAGCAGTACAGCACGGAGGCGCAGGTTTACCGTGAGGGAGACGACAGAATCAACATCGAGATCCCGGGCGTAACAGACGCAAACGCGATTTTACAGGCCCTTGGCCGTCCCGGCTCTCTTTATTTCATCCGTCAGACGGACGATGACGGCAATACCAATTATCAGCTGGATTCTTCCTATCAGTATGCTCTCACCAGATCGCTCAAGGATATTATCAAGACCGGCGACGCGGTGCTGCAGGGCACGGATGTTGCGAACGCGCAGGCCGGCTACCAGTCCGACAATATGAACAACAAGCAGATTGTCGTCGAGCTGACTTTTACGGACGAAGGCAAGAAGAAATTCGCGGAAGCGACGCAGCGCGCCTTCGAAAAGGGCGAGACGATCGGCATTTATTATGACGGACAGTTCATCAGCGTTCCGAAGGTGCAGCAGGCGATTACCGGCGGACAGGCGGTCATTACCGGCGAGAGCACGATCGAGGACGCGAAGAATCTGGCGTCTACGATCCGGATCGGCGGACTGAAAGTCGAACTTAAGGAACTGCGTTCCAACGTCGTCGGCGCGCAGCTTGGTCAGGAAGCTATCAGCACATCGCTGAAGGCAGGTGTGATCGGCATGGCACTGGTTATTGTTTTCATTCTCGTGGTTTATCTGCTTCCCGGCCTTGCGGCATCGCTCGCACTGCTGATTTACACAGGACTTATGGTTCTTGTCCTGAACGGCTTTAATGTAACACTGACACTGCCCGGTATCGCGGGCATCCTGCTTTCGATCGGTATGGCCGTGGATGCGAACGTTATTGTTTTTGCGAGAATACGGGAAGAACTCGCGGCGAACAAGAGCGTTCGGGCGGCTATTGACGCCGGCTATAACAAGGCGCTTTCCGCCATTATCGACGGCAATGTCACGACTCTTATCGCGGCGGCTGTCCTTGGACTTTTAGGAAGCGGCAGTGTCCGCGGCTTCGCGCAGACACTGGCAATCGGTATTATTCTTTCGATGTTTACGGCGCTGTTCGTAACCAAGTGGTTCATGAACATTTTCTATGTACTGGGCCTTCGGGACAAGAAGCTTTACGGTGTCGGCAGGAAGAGAAAGACGATTGCGTTCGTTGAGAAGAGAAAGATCTTCTTCGCGGTTTCACTGCTCTGCATTGTAACCGGCTGGGTAACGATGGGGGTAAATCACGCGAATGGTATCGGAGCACTCAATTACAGTCTGGATTTTGTCGGCGGCACTTCAACGAATGTCACGTTCGACAAGGACTATTCGCTGAAAGAGCTGGATGAGCAGGTTGTTCCGGTATTCGAAGGCGTAACCGGAGACGCGAATGTGCAGGTGCAGAAGGTTGCCGGCGGAAATTCCGTTATCTTCAAGACGAGAACCCTCGATGTCAGCGAGCGTGAAGATTTGAACCAGAAACTGAAGAGCGGCTTCGGTGTTTCGGAAGATAAGATTACAGCAGAGACAATCAGTTCCACGGTTTCAGGAGAGATGAAGAAAGACGCACTGGAGGCCGTGATTGTAGCTCTTGCTCTGATGCTGCTGTATATCTGGTTCCGGTTCAAGGATATGCGTTTCGGCGCGTCGGCAGTTCTGGCGCTCGCACACGATGTCCTTGTAGTTCTCACGGTTTACGCGGTGCTTCGAATCAGCGTAGGCTCAACCTTCATTGCCTGCATGCTGACGATTGTAGGTTACTCGATTAACGCGACGATCGTTATCTTCGACCGGATCCGTGAGAATCTCGCAGCCCGCAGAAAAGATCAGGATCTGATGGAGCTTGTGGACAGAAGTATTACGGATACGCTTTCGAGATCTATCTTCACATCCCTGACGACGTTCTTTATGGTATTTACACTGTTCATTCTGGGCGTATCCTCGATCAGGGAGTTCGCGCTTCCGATTATGGCAGGCATCATCTGCGGAACCTATTCTTCCGTATGTATCACCGGTGCGCTCTGGTTCGTTCTGCGGAAGCACTTCAAACCCGGACATGACGATTCCGGCAGGTATCAGGCGCAGAAGGCCGCTGCGGACAGGAAGCAGCGCAAGGCCGACCACGAAAAGAAAATCAGGGAGAAGACCGTCGTCTGACGGACTTACAGATTTCTGAGAGATAAAGATAAGGCAGTCCCCGTCGCAAGAAGCGGCACAGGGGACTGCCTTCAATTATCATAAGGGTAGCGGCTTCACGGTTTTGCCCGGCGGAAAAGACGGAAAGGTGTGATTGAATCAGCAATATGGCTAAATGGATACTACTCCGCAAATATGCGGATTTTCAGGCGATCGCGAAAGACTGCGGCGTTTCCGTTTATCTTGCATGCCTTATGAGAAACCGGGGCGTCATGGACAGTGCACAGGCAAAGCGGTATTTATTCGGCAGCATGAAAGATCTGTATGATCCTTCGCTCCTGCACGATCTGGACAAAGCTGTTCATATTCTGCAGCAGAAAATCCGGGACGGGAGAAAAATCCGCATTATCGGTGACTATGACGCCGATGGCGTCTGTTCCTCTTATATCTTATTCCGCACGTTTTCGTTTCTTCGCGCGGACTGCGACGTCCGTTTGCCGGAAAGAATCCGCGACGGATACGGGATCAACGAACGGCTTGTTCAGGAAGCCGCAGCGGACGGCGTTGACACGATCATTACCTGTGATAACGGTATCGCGGCAGCCAAGGCGCTGCGCGCAGCGAAGGAAGCAGGCATTACGGTTATTGTGACGGATCATCACGAGATCCCGTATACGGAGGAAAATGGCAGTAAAAGATATATCTATCCTCCTGCAGACGCGATCGTGGAGCCCAAGTATCCCGCGGTTCAGGGTTTTACCCCTTATCCTTTCCGGGATCTTTGCGGAGCGGCGGTTGCTTTCAAGCTCGCACAGGTTCTTCTTGATCGGCCGGACATTTCTCTGCCGGAAACAGACAGAGATACGAAAGAACAGCGCATTCTGCGGGAACTCCTTTCATTCTGCGCAATCGCGACGGTCTGTGACGTTATGCCGCTGATTGATGAGAACCGGATTCTTGTAAAATGCGGCCTTCTGGAAGCGCAGAATCCGAAGAATACGGGACTTCTGGCGTTGAAGGAAGCTGCCGGCCTTTCGGACCAGCCGCTTGGTACCTATCATGCCGGCTTTGTCATCGGCCCCTGTATTAATGCCGCGGGCAGACTGCAGACAGCAGACCTTGCCCTGCAGCTTTTTCTCGAACCGAATGATCTGCGCGCGAAGGAAAGAGCACTCGCTTTATGCGGATTGAACGAGCAGCGAAAATCCATGACCGAGGAGAACACCGTTGCTGCCTGTACTCTGATCGATGCGAGGAGGCGGGAGACCGGCAAAACAGACCGCGTTCTCGTTGTACGACTGGAAGAGTGCCACGAAGCGCTTGCCGGTATTGTCGCCGGAAGACTCCGGGAGAAGTATATGCGGCCGGTCATTGTTTTGACGCCGTCTATGAAAGACAAACGTGTCCTCAAGGGCTCCGGAAGGTCAGTGGACGCTTATAATCTTTTTGAAGAACTGCATAAAGTCAGCGATCTGCTGCTTGCTTACGGCGGTCATCAGGGAGCTGCCGGCGTTTCGCTGCTTCGCGAAAATGAGGAAGAGCTTCGAAGACGCCTGAACGCGCAGTGCAGTCTTACCGATGAAGAGATGGAAGATACGCTGCGTATCGATATGGTGCTGCCTCCTTCCGGCGTCACCCCGGATTTTGTGCGCGAGCTGGATCTGTTGGAGCCTACTGGAGAGAAAAACGCGAAACCATTATTCGTCGTAAGAAACCTTCTGCTGCATCTGGACAGGATCGTCGGGAAGGCGCAGAATGTTCTGCAGCTTACAGGAATCGAGGAAAGCGGGCAGAGAGTCAGAATGATTCTGTTTGACAGGGATTTTTCAGCGACGGATCTGCGGGACGGGCATGACAGAATCTGCCATGTGGTATACTATCCGCAGATCAATGTTTTCCGCGGCGAGGAGAACCTGCAGTTTGTGATCCGGGCATACCGTATTATCGGGAATGCGTGAAGACAGCAAAAGCGCCCCGTTTGCACGGAGCGCTCTTACTTCTTTTCTTATGAGGGGGGAGATAGTGAGTTATTACTATCTTGATTTATAATATACACGACGAATGTGTTCGGAATATGTACGCGGGATAATGATTCTCTAAAAACTATTAAGTCTATCTAAAAAAACGAAAGAATGAATGAGGAAGCCGAGATGGAACTTGCAAGTCTTGTGAAAGAACTGGATTATAGAATTACCGATGCCTTGGGAAATGAGGCTTCGGAGAAAGAGACGGCTGCCGCTCTCCGGACAGAGATCACCGGTATTACAAATGATTCGAGGCAGGTGTCTTCGGGGAAGCTGTTTTTCTGCATTCCAGGAGCGAACAGCGACGGGCATGACTTTGCGCAGAAGGCGGCAGACGCGGGAGCCGCGGCTCTCGTTGTCTCGAGGGATGTCGAACTTGCACCCGCAAGGCAGGCGCAGCCTGTCATTGTGAGGACAAAGGATACCAGACTCGCAATGGCTCTTATCAGTGCGGCCTTTTATGGATATCCCGCCAGGAGTCTTCGCATGATCGGCGTAACCGGTACCAAAGGGAAGACGACAACGACCTATCTTGTCCGCGCCATCCTGCAGCACGCGGGCGTTGACACCGGCCTGATCGGAACCATTGAATCGGTCTATCATGACAAACATATGTCGGCAAATAATACGACACCGGAATCTCTTGCGCTGCAGAAAACGCTCCGCGAGATGGCCGATGCCGGTGTGCAGGCCGTTGTCATGGAAGTTTCCTCGCAGGCTCTCATGCAGAAGCGGACGGCGGGCATTCTGTTTGACATCGGCGTTTTCACGAACATTTCGCCCGACCATATCGGACCGAACGAGCACGCTTCGTTTGAAGACTACATGCACTGCAAGGGGCTTCTGTTCCGACAGTGCAGGACAGGAATCGTAAACGGAGATGATCCGCATGTAAAGGATATACTCGAAGGGCACACCTGCAGCGTCGAGACATTCGGACTTGCATCCTCGAATGATCTGTATGCGGATGACCTGCAGCTGATTCGCAAGCCGGGCGAGCTGGGTATCAGTTTTGACGCGGAAGGCCTTATGAAGTTTCATGCGGAAGTGCCGACACCCGGCCGCTTCAGCGTTTACAACGCGCTCTGCGCGATTGCGATCTGCCGTCATTTCGGCGTCCCGGCGGAGAAGATTCAGGACGCGCTTCTAAACGCGCACGTAAAGGGCAGAATCGAGCTGGTCAGAGTCAGCGACAGCTTCACGCTGATGATCGATTACGCGCACAATGCCGTCGCGCTCGAGAGCCTGTTAAAAGCGCTGCGTGAATATCACCCGGAAAGACTGGTCACGCTGTTCGGCTGCGGCGGAAACCGGAGCCGGCTGCGCCGCTTTGAAATGGGCGAAGTCTCCGGAAAGCTTTCCGACTTTACGATTATTACATCGGACAATCCCAGATTTGAAGAGCCAATGGATATCATCGCCGATATTGTGACGGGAATTTCCAGAACAGAGGGTAAATACATTACAATCCCGGACAGAAAAGAAGCCATCGCATATGCAATTCATCACGGGCAGCCGGGTGATATTATCGTTCTTGCGGGCAAAGGCCACGAGGATTATCAGGAAATCAAAGGAAAGAAATATCCGATGGATGAGCGTGTAATTATTCAGGATATTCTGAGAGAAGATGCACAGGTACGCTGAAATTATCATTGATATATCCAAGGGCAGACTGGACCATCCGTTTACCTATCGTATCCCTTCCGGGCTGCAGGAAAAGCTGCGGCTCGGAAGTTTTGTTCAGGTGCCGTTCGGCAGGGGCAATACGCCGCGCAAAGGCTATGTTGTGGGCTTCCCGGAACGCGTGGACATGGATGAGGGCCGGATCAAGGAAATCGCAGCCGTTCTGGCGGCGGCAGAAGCGGACGATGAATATAAAGCGGTGCGTCTTGCCGCCTGGATGAAACGGCGTTATGGCGGCACGATGATCACCGCACTGAAAACCGTTCTTCCCGCGAGAAAGCATGTACAGCCGCTGCAGAACAGACAGGTCCGGCTTCTTCTTTCGAAGGAGGAAGCGCTCCGTCAGCTGGCCTTCTATCAGAAGAAGCATCAGGTCGCGAGAGCAAGGGTACTGGAAAGTCTTCTGGCAGTTCGTGAACAGCCATATTCCTTGATTACCGGGAAACTTCATATACCGTCGAAGACGCTGCTTTCGATGGAGAAAGCCGGCATACTGAAGGTGGATGTGACGACATCGCTCCGGAATCCGGTCGGCGAGCTTTCTGTCGGAAACGACATCCTGATATTAAATGATGAGCAAAGGACAGCGGTAAACGGCGTTCTGTCCGATTTCACGGCACTGCAGGAAGGCAGAAAAGTACCTTTTACATCCCTGATTTACGGTATTACCGGCAGCGGCAAAACACAGGTCTACATCTCGATTATCGAAAGGATCGTGAAACAGGGCCGGCAGGCGATCATGCTGATTCCGGAGATTTCACTGACTTATCAGACGCTGCTGCGCTTCTACAGGCATTTCGGGAGCCGGGTTTCCGTGATGAACTCCCAGCTTTCGGAGGGGGAAAAGAGCGATCAGTTCGAGAGGGCCAGACGCGGTGAAATCGATGTGATCATAGGCCCCAGATCTTCCCTGTTTACGCCGTTTCAAAATATCGGCGTCATTGTCATTGACGAAGAACACGAAGCAAGTTATAAAAATGAAAGCATGCCCAAATACCACGCAAGAGACGTTGCGCGGGCGATTGCCTCGATGCATCGCGCGGTTCTTGTACTCGGCTCCGCCACGCCTTCTCTGGATTCTTATTACCACGCGAAAAGAGGAGACTATCGCCTGTATACACTGACAAGCAGGCCGACCGGCGGCGTTCCCGCACATGTCGTGATCGCGGATATGCGGGAAGAGCTTCGAAGGGGAAACAAGTCAATCCTTTCCAGACCGCTTCGGGAGAAGCTCGAAGACCGGCTTTCAAGGAAGGAACAGTCGATGCTGTTCCTGAACAGGAGAGGGTATTCCGGTTTTGTATCCTGCAGAAGCTGCGGACATGTGATGAAGTGTCCGCACTGCGATGTTGCGCTTTCCCTGCACCGCGGCGGACGGCTGGTCTGCCACTACTGCGGATACGAACAGCCGGCGGTCCGGATCTGCCCCGAATGCGGTTCCAGGTATATCGCGGGCTTCCACGCGGGCACGGAGCAGATCGAAGAAGCGCTTCGAAAGGAGTATCCGGATGCGCGGATACTCAGGATGGACGCGGATACAACTGCGGGAAAAGGGAGCTTCGAAAAAATCCTGAGTGCTTTTGCCAATGAAGAGGCGGACATTCTGCTGGGGACACAGATGATTGTCAAAGGACATGATTTCCCCAAGGTAACTCTGATGGGAATTCTTCTCGCGGATCTTTCCCTGTACTCAAATGATTACCGTGCGGCAGAACGGACGTTCCAGCTTCTTACCCAGGCGGCCGGGCGTGCCGGCCGCGGCGAACGGGAAGGAGACGTTGTGATTCAGACTTATGAGCCGGAGCATTACGCCGTGCAGTACGCGGCGGCGCAGGATTACGCGGGGTTTTATAATGAGGAGCTTGCGTACAGGAAAGCGCTTCTTTATCCTCCTGTACATCATATGCTTGCGGTGCAGATCAGCGCGAAAACGGATGATCATGCACAGTATCTGTGCGGACGAATTCGGGAAAAGCTGGACCACATCGCGGAGAACAGAGCGACGGGACTGCTTCTGATCGGCCCCGCGCCCGCCCGGGTCAGCCGCATCAAAGACACCTACCGGTACGTGCTCTATATAAAAAGTGAAAAATATGCTACACTAATCGATTGTAAAGATGCCGTTGAGGCGCTGTGCCTTGCGGCGGCAGAAGACAAAATGTGTACGGATACCATGGTTCAGTTTGATTTTGACCCGGTGAATCCGTATTGAATGATGAGGTGAATGATGGCAGTACGACAGATCCGTGAGATCGGAGATCCGATTCTCAATAAGAAAGCAAAACCGGTCACTGAAATGACGCCGAGGCTGAAGGAGCTGATTGCGGACATGAAAGAGACCATGTATGAGGCAGGCGGTGTCGGCCTCGCGGCTCCGCAGGTCGGCATTCTAAAGCGCATTGTGGTCATTGATGTTTCGCCTGAGCAGAACGAGCCGCATGTTTTTATCAATCCCCAGATTGTTGAAACCAGCGGCGAGCAGGAAGGTTATGAAGGGTGCCTGTCGATTCCCGGCAAATCCGGCTGGGTAAAGCGCCCCGCTTACGTCAAAACAATGGCGTACGACGAGGATATGAAGCCGTTTGAAATCGAGGGAACCGAGCTTTTCGCGCGCTGCATGTGCCACGAGTTCGATCATCTGGACGGTCACCTGTATTCCGAAATTGCGGAAGGCGGCCTGATTGACAACGAAGAGCTTTACGCGGAAGAAGAGGAAGAGACACAAGAATGAGAGTTGTTTTTATGGGAACGCCGGATTTTGCCGTACCGGCGCTTCAGGCGCTTGCGGATTCCCGGCATGAAGTAACACTTGCCGTCACGCAGCCTGACAAACCGAAAGGAAGAAGCGGAAAACTTTCGATGTCCGCAGTGAAAAGCTGCGCGGTTTCTTTAGGAATTCCGGTTTTCCAGCCGGCAAAAGTTAAGAATGAAGAAGCCGTCGAACGGATTCGAAGGGAGCATCCGGATGTCATCGTTGTCGCGGCTTACGGCCAGATTCTGTCAGAGGAGCTTCTGAACATTCCGGGATACGGCTGTCTGAACATCCACGGATCGCTGCTGCCGAAATACCGCGGCGCGGCGCCGGTCCAGTGGGCGGTCATAAACGGAGAGGAGAAGAGCGGGCTGACCATCATGCAGATGGACAAGGGCCTGGATACCGGGGATATTCTGCTGCAGGAGGAAACGGTGCTGCAACCGGAGGAAACCGCGGGATCACTCTATGACAGACTCTCCGCAATGGGCGGGCCGCTGATCTTAAAAGCTCTGGATCTGCTGGAAGAGGGAACGCTTACCCGCAGGCCGCAGCCCGCGGAAGGCTCTTCCTACGCTAAGATGCTGAAGAAAGAAGACGGCCTGATTGATTTTGGAAGGCCGGCCGCAGAGATCGGCAGGCTGGTCCGGGGACTCAATCCATGGCCATCCGCGTACACATATTATGAAGGAAAGATGCTGAAAATCTGGAGCGCTTCGGCCAAGGCTTCTTCGCACGGCGCGGCTCCGGGAAAAGTGATCGCAGTGACGAAGGACGAAATCCGGATCGCCTGCGGTGATGGCGAACTGATCCTCCATGAGATTCAGCTGGAAGGCAAGAAAAGAATGCAAGTCCATGATTTTCTTCTGGGTACGCATGTGCGGGAAGGAGAAATGCTGGGAACGGCCCGGCGGGTATAAGCGATGATGTATTACGGCTTTGACTGGACCTATATTCTGGTGATGATCGGCGCTCTGCTTTGCATTTTCGCGAGCTCGCACGTAACGTCGACCTATAACCGCTACGCGAGGACCAGAAGTGCCTGCGGCATGAGCGGGGCGCAGGTGGCGCAGGAAATTCTGCGGAGAAACGGTGTTAGTGATGTGACCGTGCAGCATGTTGCGGGGAATCTGACAGACCATTACAATCCTGCTACAAAAACCGTGAACCTTTCGGATTCTGTGTACGGCTCCACCTCGGTGGCCGCGGTCGCAGTCGCGGCGCACGAATGCGGTCATGTCATGCAGCATGAGACCGGCTATGTCCCGCTCAGCATCCGCACCGCACTGGTTCCGATCGCGAGTTTTGGTTCGAACGCAGGCATCTGGATTGTGATGCTCGGCTTCTTGATGGGGCTTTCGGATAAAATTGTAACGCTCGGCATTTTATTGTTTTCCCTGGGCGTACTGTTTCAGGTGGTGACGCTGCCTGTCGAATTTAACGCGTCGAGACGCGCGCTTTCGATGCTGGACAGCTATGGCATCCTGTCTTCCGATGAAGTCGGAAAGAGCAGGGAAGTTTTAACGGCTGCAGCACTTACCTATGTCGCTTCCGCGGCATCGTCTGTTTTATCGCTCCTGCGGCTGATATTCCTGAATAACAGAAGGCGCAGTGACTGATGAATACAGGAAACCGTACGGGGTTGAAGATGACAAATTATGCCAAGGGAGAACGGGAAATCGTTCTCGACATTCTGATGGACCGGGAGAAAAAGGGAACGTACAGCAACGTCCTTGTCCGGAAAGCACTGGATCGCTACGCGGGTATACCGCAGACGCAGCGGTCCTTTATTAAACGCCTCGCAGAGGGTACAATCGAACGGCAGATCGAGCTTGACGGTATCATTAAAAGCCACCTTCGCAACAAAGACGATCCGATTCGGCCGATCGTTTTATGCCTTCTGCGGATGAGCGTGTACCAGATTTACTATATGGACAGTGTCCCGGATTTCGCGGTCTGCAATGAGGCAGTGCGGATTCTGAAAAAGCGGCATCAGGACAGCGCGGTCGCTTTCGTGAATGCGGTGCTCCGCAGCATCTGCAGGGATAAAAAAGAGAACAGTGACAAGCCGGATAACGAGCTTACGCTGGAGCAGCTCTGTGTTCGCTATTCGATGCCGGAGGTGATTGCTTCCTTATGGAAGGAAGCATACGGAGAACAGAAGGTGCGGAGCCTGCTGCCCGCGATGATGGCGCCGCGGCCGGTCTGCATCCGGATGGACAGAAGGCGCAGTGAAGAAGAGCGCGGAGAAGTATTAAAGCGTCTTCGGGAAAAAGACGTCGAGGTGACGCCCGGGCATTATGTTCCGGACTGCTATTATCTCAAAGGCGCTTCCGGCATCGCTTCTCTTTATGGCTTCGCTGAAGGCATCTTCACGGTGCAGGATGAGAGTTCCCAGCTCGCGGTTCTTGCGGCGGGGCTTACCGGCAGCGAGATTGTGTTCGATCTTTGCGCCGCGCCGGGCGGTAAGACGCTGTTCGCGGAGTCGCTTCTTCCTTCCGGGCGCGTATACGCGTACGACGTATCGCCGGTCAAAACAGCGCAGATAAAGAGCAATATCTCCCGCATTGACGGCGGTCATTTTCCGTGCCGCGTGACGGTCGGCGTCAAGGACGCGACTGCATTTGATCCCGCGCTCGAAAACCGCGCCGACGTGGTTCTTTGCGACGTTCCCTGCTCGGGACTGGGCGTTATGACGAAGAAACGGGATATCAAGTACAATGTCTCCATGGAGAAGATCTCTTCGCTTGTTACGCTCCAGAAGAAGATCCTGCGAAACGCGGTACGCTATGTGAAACCCGGCGGAACGCTGATTTACAGCACCTGTACGATCAACCCGTGGGAGAATGATCTGCAGGCGGAATTTATCAGGACAAAGCTTTCCATGCAGCCGGAAGATCTCTCCGGATATCTGCCGTCGGGAGTTCCCGGCATCAACGGAAATATGCTGCAGCTTTTCCCGGATGTGCATGATACGGACGGCTTCTTTATTGCGAGATTCAAAAAGCCGTTATAAATTTGATATGGCAAAAGATTTATTATCCTTTACTTTAGAAGAACTGAAAGAAGAACTGACAGCTGCCGGCTTTCCGGCTTTTCGCGCGTCGCAGCTTTACCGCTGGCTCCATGTGCAGCTCGCGGACGATTATGCGGAGATGACGAATCTGCCTGCGGATTTCAAAGCTTATCTTCAGGAAAACTATGTTTTGACGCGGCTTGAAGCTGTGGATCATCAGGTGTCGGCTCTCGACGGTACACAGAAATTTCTGTTTCGCCTGAGGGATGGGGAGACGGTGGAAAGCGTTTTTATGAAATACAGATTCGGTAACAGCGTCTGTATTTCCTCGCAGGTCGGCTGCCGCATGGGCTGCAGATTCTGCGCTTCCACTATCGACGGACTGATCAGGGGCCTTCTGCCTTCGGAGATGCTGGGGCAGATTTATCAGATCCGAAGAATCACGGGTGAAAGGGTTTCTCATGTAGTTGTCATGGGAACCGGCGAACCGCTTGATAATTACGACAATCTGCTTCGGTTTATCCGGCTTCTTACGGATGAAAACGGACAGAACATCAGCCAGCGCAATATTACGGTATCGACCTGCGGCATTGTCCCGAAAATCTATGAGCTCGCGCGGGAGAAGCTTGCGATTACGCTTGCGCTGTCCCTGCACGCACCGACCGATGAAAAGAGACGGGAGATCATGCCGGTCGCCAATCAGTATTCGATCCGGGAGCTGATGGATGCCTGCGGATATTACTTCCGGTCAACAGGACGTCGGATAACCTTTGAGTACAGTCTGATCCGCGGTGTGAACGATTCGGACAGGGAAGCACAGCAGCTTGCCCGCCTTGCCGGCAGAGCGGGTGCCCATATCAACCTGATTCCGGTGAATCCTGTCAGGGAGACAAACTATGCCCAGCCGGATCTTTCCGCGGTCACGGCATTCAAAAATAAACTTGAAAAACATGGAATAAATGTTAGTATTAGGAGAGTATTGGGCCGGGATATCGACGGTGCCTGCGGCCAGCTCCGGCACAGACATCTGTCGGAGGACGGGGCAATCCGGCAGCCAGTTGAATCTATGTCCGGGGAGAAGAAATGAAGTCATTTTCCGTAACGGATATCGGCAGAAAACGAAAAATGAATCAGGATTTTGTCTTTAACTCTGACAAGCCGGTGGGGAATCTTCCAAATCTGTATATTGTCGCGGACGGTATGGGCGGCCACAAGGCAGGTGATTACGCTTCCCGTTTTTCCGTGCAGGAAATGGTGAAGCTGGTTCAGGAACAGGAGAGTACCTCGGTCCGGGAGATTATCGATCTTTCACTTCATACAGTTAATTCACGACTCCATGTTATTTCAGAAACGAATAAGGATATGCGGGGCTGCGGTACGACCTTTGTCTGTGCCACGGCGAAAGAAAACCTTCTGTATGCAGCCAATGTCGGAGACAGCCGTCTTTACATCGCGGGCGAAGAGCTGCGGCAGGTAACGGTGGATCATTCACTTGTCGAAGAGATGATTCTCGCGGGAAGCCTTGATGAGGCGGGAGCAAGACGCCACCCGGAGAAAAATGTCATCACACGGGCGGTTGGTGTCGAGGACTATCTGGACATTGATTTCTTCACGGCAGAGCTGCACAGAGGGGAACTGGTACTGATGTGCACGGACGGCCTGACCAACATGCTTGAGGATGCGGACATACTGCAGATCCTGCAGCAGGGAAATACGCTGGAAGAGAAGGCACAGGCGCTTGTGCACGCTGCGAACGTAAACGGAGGGACGGATAATATATCCGTGCTGCTTGTTGATCCCTTTATGGAAGCCGGAATGTAACATGTGCTTTGTTTTTACGCGCTAGCTGTATTCACCTGCCGGCGGAGTGTCGTTACGTAACACAGGAGAATTTGCATGGTTAAGATCGGAATGCTGATTGCGGACAGATATGAGGTCCTTGAGAAAATCGGGACCGGCGGCATGTCTGTCGTCTACAGGGCAAAAGACCATAAACTGAACAGATTCGTTGCCATCAAGGTGCTCAAGCAGGAATTTTCGGATAACGCCAGCTTTGTTTCCAAGTTCCGCGTGGAAGCGCAGGCTGCCGCGGGACTGATGCATCCGAATATTGTCAATGTATATGATGTCGGTGAGGAAAAGGGCATCAATTATATTGTCATGGAGCTCGTTGACGGCATTACACTCAAGAAATATATCGAGAAGAAATCACGGCTTTCCGTGAAGGAGGCCATCAGCATAGCGATTCAGGTCTCGATGGGACTGCAGGCCGCGCATCATGCGCGGATTATCCACAGAGATATCAAGCCACAGAACATCATTATTTCGAAAGACGGCAAGGTCAAGATCACAGATTTCGGAATCGCGAAGGCTGCGACGAGCAATACGATCACTTCGAATGTCATGGGATCGGTTCACTATACGTCTCCGGAGCAGGCGCGCGGCGGTTATTCCGATGAACGCAGCGACATCTATTCGCTTGGCATTACAATCTTCGAGATGCTGACCGGAAGAGTCCCTTTCAACGGAGAAACGACGGTTGCCATCGCGATCAAACATATTCAGTCGCCGATGCCATCGCCCAGAGAGTTCGTGCCGGATATTCCGGTCAGTGTTGAACAGATTGTACTCAAATGCTGCGAGAAGAGTCCTGACAGACGTTACCAGAACATGGAATCGCTCATCGCGGATCTTAAACAGTCGTTGATTCACCCGGATGATAATTTTGTAAAAGTCATCCACCCGGATGAGGAGTCCGCAACAAGAATTTCTTCGCCGATTGAACATTCCAAGGTCCGCCAGGGAATGTACCAAAGCGAACGAAGAGAGCCTGTAAGGGAAGACCGCTATCCGGAGGAAGATGCATACGAGGATCATTACAGTCAGCGCAGACGCTCTGCTTCCGGTCGCCTTGATGCACCGCTTCGAAAGAACCGGGATCTGCGGAAATCCTATGAAGCGGACGACTACGCAGATGATTTTGACGACGACGGATACGATCCGGGAAGAGAAAGAAGAATTACTGCTGTTTCGATCGCGGCAGCGGTAGCGATCGGCGTCATCATCATTGCAGTCGCGGCAGTAAAGCTCGGGCTGTTTTCACCATCCGGACTTACGGGAGAAAGCACAGCGGTATCCACGGACGGACTTGTCAAGATGCCCGCGGTTGCCGGGAAGAATGCCGATGAGGTGCAGAAAGAACTGATAACCGTTCCGGATGTAACCGGCATGATGCTTCCCCAGGCTGTCTCGACGCTGGAAAAGAAGGGATTTACTGTCATCCCCAAAGAGGCACAGAGCGATACTGCCGCAAAGAACACGGTCATTTCGCAAAGCCCTACAGGTACTGCTGAGAGCGGCGCAACGATCACGATTACTGTCAGCAGCGGAGCGCAGGAAGCCGTCAGTATAACGGTTCCGGATGTCCGCGGCAAAACCAAGGATCAGGCGACAGAGGAACTTATTGCCGCAGGTTTCTCCGCTGCTAATATCACGGTGAATGAGGTCGAGGTTAAAGATCCGAATCTGACAGGTGTTGTCAGCGATCAGTCGCCCGCTGCAGACACTGAAGCGGACGAGGAAGACAAGATCACGCTCAGTATCGGGAAGAGTACGGTCAAAACCTATTCGTATACGGCAGAGATCACGGCACCGACAGAAGGCGCCGGCTACGTGGACGGCACACCGGTATACTGCGTACTGATTGCCGGGGACGGGACGAAACTTTTTGACGGGCAGATTACGCAGTTTCCGTTTCCGGTCAGCTACACGGGACTTTCAAGCGGGACGGGGACGCTCAAGATGAGCTATAAGCCGGCAGGCACATCAACGGACGCGAACGGCAATCCGGTTACCGGAGAAGCTGTCGTTACCCGTGAGCTCACTTTTACCCCCGAGGACTGATATGTCAGTGCAGGGAAAAATCATCAAGAGCATTGCGGGGTTCTATGACGTTTACGCGGAGGATACGCTCTATCGCTGCAGGGCGAAGGGCGTATTCCGTTCGCTTGGGGAAAAGCCGCTGGTCGGAGATGACGTACTGATTGATGTCACAGACACGGTCAGTGATCCGAAAGAGGGAAATGTAGTCCGTCTTCTTCCGCGGCGCAATGATCTGATCCGTCCGAATGTGGCGAATGTGGATCAGGCGCTGCTGCTTTTTGCGATAACAAATCCGGCCCCCAGCTATAACATGCTGGACCGGTTCCTGATCCTGATGAAACAGAAGCACCTGCCGGCGATTCTTTGTTTTAACAAGCTGGACCTTGCGACAGCGGAGCAGCTGTCAGAGTTGAAAAGCGTTTATGAAAAGTGCGGCTGCCGGGTTATGTTCATCCAGACGACCGATGCGGAAAGCCTGTCGCCGCTCATTGACGTCTTATCCGGCAAAACAACGGTGATCACAGGCCCGTCCGGAGCAGGAAAGTCATCGCTCATTAACCGCCTTTGTCCGGCGGCGCATATGCAGACAGGAGAGCTTTCCAGAAAAATATCCCGTGGGAAGAATACGACGCGGCATACAGAACTTCTTGCCGCGGGCGGCGGAACGTATCTGGTGGATACACCGGGGTTTACGTCGCTCGATCTGCCGGGGCTTACGGCAGACGATCTCAAGGACTATTATCCTGAGTTTACCGAAGAAGCAGCGGGGTGCCGCTTTCAGGGATGCAGTCATATTGCGGAGCCGGGGTGCCGGGTCAAGGAAGCTGTCCGCGAGGGCCGGATCAGCAGTATCCGTTACAATAACTATCTGGAAATTTATGGTCAGCTGAAGCAGCAGCGGCCGGTTTACAGCAAAAAAACAAGAGGATGACACGTATCTATCGTGTCCTCCTCTTGTTTGTTTTAACGCAGATTATTGTTTCGCGGTCAGGCCGCCGTCTACCGGAAGAATCTGACCGCTGATGAATGAAGAAGCATCACTTGCAAGGAAAACCGCTGTTGCCGCGATATCACATTTCTGACCGATTCTGCCGAGAGGAATCCGTTTTGTCAGCGCCGCATAGAAGACAGGATCATCAAGCTGAAAAGCATTGATTTCCGTACGTACAAACGTAGGCGCGATAGCGTTCACGCAGATGTTATATTTGCCCCATTCGCAGGCGAGCTGCCTGGTGAACATATTGACGGCACCCTTACTGGTGCAGTAAGCAATATAATCGGCGTCTGTTCCGATCACGCCTTTGACTGAAGAAATATTGATGATTTTACCGGATTTTGCGGGAATCATAAATCTTTTTCCGGCCTCCCTGCTGACAAGAAAGGTTCCTTTCACGTTGAGGTCCATAACTCTGTCAAAGGTTTCCGTATCATAGTCTTCTGCAGGAAGAAGACGGTTCATGCCAGCGCTGTTGACGACGATGTCAAGTCCCTGCAGAGAAACGCCGATCTGATCCATCATCTGCTGAACATCCTGTTCTTCTGTCACATCACAGCGAGGCGCTATACAGGTTCTGCCGATACTTTCCGCATACAGGGAACGGAGGGTGCTCATAAGAAAGTTTTAGATCAAAAACAATATGGGCATCTGTCTGAACGGGTTGGCAAACAAAAACGGATTGTTGTTTTACAGCAGCCCGTTTTTTGTTGCCTTTTTTCAGATTTGATGACTGGCGCAGCTGAGAGCGAAAGTTCTTGAAGTGTGAAAACGAAACTTCTTGGAGTGTCGAAATGAAACTTCTTGAAGTGTGAAAATCACACCCAATTAAGACTAATAATAATGATACTGATATGAATAATACTTATCTTTCTTTCCTTTCGGGAAGCGAACTGAAGAAAACGTTTGAGTATATAACAACCCTTTTTGCTATTAAATAGTAATATTGAACTGACGTTTCGAGCTTGCAATACATCCGTTGATTATTTCACAGAAATGTGATACAATATGTGTGCATTTTGAGATAAGGAGGCTGATGATATGGCAGTTAGTTATAAACCCCTGATGCACATGATGATTGAGCGCGATATTTCCAATGCAGAGCTGATGCGCCGTGCCAGCATATCCGCAAACATAATCACAAAAATCAAGAACGGGCAGTACATCGCCTTAGATAAGGTAGAGAGCATTTGCTCTGCGATGAACTGCACGCCTAACGATATGATGGAATTTATACCCGATCAGCCGAAGGAGGAAGAAGATCATGATTAACATACGGAAACTGGAGGCGGAGCTGTGGGAATCCGCTGATCTCCTTCGTGCAGGGTCAAAGCTAACTTCAAATCAATACTGTATGCCCGTGCTGGGGCTTATTTTCCTGCGCTATGCGTACAGCCGCTTTAAAAGGGTAGAAGCCGAGATACTGAAGGACCGTCCCTCTCGCGGCGGACGCGTAATGCCCGTCGAGGCCAGCGACTTTTCCGCAAAGAGTGCACTGTACCTGCCGAAAGAGGCACAGTACGAATACCTTGTCAATCTGCCGGAGAACATTGCGTCCGCCGGTCTTGTCAACAAAGACGGCCATCCGATGAACAGCCTCGGAGAAGCGGTCAACAACGCCATGCAGCTCATTGAGGCGCAGAGCGAACAACTCACAGGTGTTCTGCCGAAAAGCTATACGGATTTCTCCGACGAGCTGCTGGCGGAGCTTCTCCGTATTTTCAATAACAGCGCACTTGACGATGTCGGCGGCGATATCATAGGCCGCATTTATGAATACTTCCTCAGTAAATTCGCTCCCGTGGTCGCATCCGATGACGGTGTGTTCTTCACGCCGAAATCCCTTGTAAAAATGATCGTCAATATTCTGGAGCCGAAACAGGGAGTTCTTCTCGATTGCGCGTGCGGCAGCGGCGGTATGTTCGTGCAGAGCGGCGATTTTGTGAACGCCGCTGGAATGAACGCCAACAGCACCATGACCTTCTACGGACAGGAAAAGGTTGAATACAACGCCCAGCTTTGCCTCATGAATATGGCTGTTCACGGACTGACAGGCGTGATCAAGTCCGGTGACGAGGCGAACACCTTCTACCACGACGCGCATAACCTCGACGGCTGCTGCGATTACATCATGGCGAATCCTCCGTTCAACGTGGATAAAGTTAAGGCAGAATCCTGCGAAAACGCCGGACGCCTTCCGTTCGGTCTGCCGAGCGTAAACAAAAACAAAGAGGTCAGCAACGCCAACTACCTCTGGATTTCCTATTTCTATTCTTATCTTAACGAGCATGGCCGTGCCGGTTTTGTAATGGCGTCCTCTGCTACGGACAGCCAGGGCAAAGACAAGGACATCCGGGAGGCACTGATCCGCACCGGACACGTTGACGTGATGATCTCCGTTGGCAATAACTTCTTCTATACCAAGTCTCTGCCTTGCTCACTGTGGTTTTTCGACAAGGCCAAGGGCGAAGCCATCCGCGACAAGGTGCTTTTCATCGACGCCCGGAATTACTATACCGTTGTTGACCGCACACTCAACGAATGGAGTGACTGGCAGCTCAAAAATCTGAACGCTATCGTATGGCTCTATCGAGGTAAAACCGAAAAGTATACTGCGCTGCTGCAAGAATATCACGATTACCTTCACACAGAAGCCGAAGCCGCCGAGAATGATGATCTAAAAGATGCCGTTTATCGGGATTCCTTTGCCGATATAGTATCCGCACTGAAAGAGAAGCTCTCCGCGCTCCGCAAGGCCGCGAAAACCGAAGTGGACGCCGCTGGGAAACGCGACAAAAAGAGCGTCCAGCAGCAGTACGATGACAGAATCGCCTATATCGAGAATATGCTGACTGTTGCAAAGGAAGCACACTGGCTCTATGAAAAGTTCGGTGATGGCATTTATGCTGATATCCTTGGCCTGTGCAAGCTGGCGAGTCTTTCCGAGATCGAAGAAAAAGGCTGGTCCCTCACGCCCGGCGCATACGTTGGTGTGGCTCCCGTGGAGGATGACGGTGTGGATTTTGCTGAGCGCATGGCTGAAATTCACCGGGAGCTTCTGTCCCTTCAGACTGAGTCCAACGACCTGATGGACACCATCTCACAGAATATGAAGGAGATAGGGATATGAAGACGGTTACACTTCGGGAAATAACTCTAAATATAACTGACGGAAAGCACGGTGATTGTGAGCCGGCTGAGAATTCAGGGTATTATTTTGTTAGCTGCAAAGATGTTAATAACGGTACGGTTGACTACGCTAATGCAAGACAAATATCAGAAAGGGCTTTTCTCGAAACACATAAAAGGACTCAACTTGAGCCAAACGATATTTTAATAACAAATAGCGGGACAATCGGTAGAATGGCTTTAGTGAAGGATATCCCCGAAACATATAGAACAACTTTCCAGAAGAGCGTTGCTATTGTAAAACCAGACACCTCGGTTGTCCTACCAACATATTTGTACTATAAATTGCAAAACTGTGTGACAGATTTTGTTAATCGCTCAAACGGCTCCGCACAGAAAAACCTTCTTCTTGGAACCATGCGAGAGTTCAAAATTGATCTTCATGAGGATTTTGCAGAGCAAGAACGTTTGTCTTCTATTTTGGCTGCCTACGACAACCTCATCGAAAACAACCAGAAGCAGATAAAGCTACTTGAAGAAGCGGCACAGCGGCTGTATAAGGAATGGTTTGTCGATTTCCACTTCCCCGGATATGAGGACACGCCGATTGTTGACGGTGTGCCGGAGGGGTGGAAAAAAGGAACGCTTGGAGATATTTCTCTTTTTAAACGCGGGAAAACAATTACTAAAGCACAAGTGCTTGATGGGGATGTGCCTGTTGTTGCAGGAGGTATAGAGCCTGCGTACTATCACAATAAATCAAACACAGTTGCCCCGGTCATCACAGTTAGTGGATCTGGCGCAAACGCTGGATTCACAAGGCTTTACAACGTGGATGTTTTTGCTTCAGATTGCTCTTTCATTGACAGTAATAGCACACCATTTCTGTTTTTTGTTTATTGCTTCCTGAAGGCCAATGCGATGAAACTTGATTCTCTGCAAAAAGGGTCCGCACAACCTCATGTATATGCCAAGGATTTAAACGCATTGGTGCTGAGTGTCCCGACTGAAGGAGTCCTAACTGTATTTTGCGACATTGTCTTTCCATATTTTGAAAGAATACGGTTATTGCAAAGGGAGAACGAGATTGCGGCAGAAGCTCGTGATCGTCTGCTGCCCAAGCTGATGAGCGGAGAAATCGAGGTGTAAAACATGTCTCGTGGGAAATCCGTAACAAAACTGCTGCTGGATTCGTCTCAGGCAGCATTGTTTGCCGGGATCGAGATCCATAATAAACCACATATTGCGTTCCGGTATCCCACGGCTACGATCCTCATCATCAACGCGTGGGAGCTGGCGCTCAAGGCGTATGTGTATAAATACATCGGGAAAAAGCAGCTCTACGAAAAGGACAGCGTACATACAAAGAGCTTTTCAAAGGTCCTGATCCTAACGCGGGACCATATCAACACGGTTGAGAAAAATAAGAAGTTTCAAGCGGTTTATGATAATCTCGATCTTCTGAGCGATTACAGGAATTCCAATATCCATTTCATCGAAGGAAAACTGGACCCTGTGGTCTTTATGTTGATCAGCAAAGCCGTTCTGAACTATGATGCTTTCGTCAAAAAGTATTTCAACAAGGACGTCACAAAGGACGATAATCTGATCATTCTCCCGGTTGGGATGAAACTGCCCTTTGACCCTATCGATTACCTCAAGCAGGATTACGGCAGTGCACACAACGAATTTGTGAATCGCGTCGTACAGTCAGTCCGTGAATTGAATGAGAATGGCATACAGGAGAGCATCGTCGTCGGTTTCGACGTTTATGCGGATAGAGTGCGCGATGCTAAAAATGCGGATCTCATTGCCGCGCTTGAGAATAGCTCGGACGCCGTTGCGCTTAGAAAGGCGGTTCGTGTAACGGATGATCCGAATGCCCCAGCTTTTAGAGTAGAACCGGATCTACCTCCCTTACGATATCAAGATCTTAAAGAAAAGGCGAAAGAAAAGAAACCCGACATTAAGTATGGCAAGACATTCAATGCAGCTATGAAGAAAATAAAAGCCAGCCCTACCTTGTGTCAGCCTAATTACCTCGATCCGCGAAATAAAACGGGTACGAAAAAAGATTTTTACGCATTGGCAGCTGTTGACGAATTAGTTGCAGAGTATGAACGATTGGAGGCGGAAGCGTGAGCTACGACTATTCAGAAAACATACTCGTACAGGAAAGCGCTGGAAACCTTCTCCGGGACGAGCTTGGTTGGGATGTGAAATTTGCATATAACACGGAAGTGCTTGGCGATAATGGCACTTTCGGCAGAAAGTCGTACAAGGAGATTCTGCTTGTGCGTTATTTCCGCGCTGCCCTGAAAAAGCTCAATCCGTGGATCAACGCCGATCAACTTCTTGAAGCACAGGCTGTTTTGGAGAAGCGCCTATCCACATCGTCGCTACTCCAAATCAATGAAGAGAAGTATTTTCTGATTCGTGACGGTATCCCTGTGACGGTCAAGCGCCCGGACGGCAAAACTGTAACGAAGAAGGCCGCTGTAATCGATTTCCTGCACCCTGAGAACAATTACTTCCTTGCGGTCAAGGAATTGAAGATATACGGTGACCTCTACCGCCGCCGCACGGACATCGTCGGCTTTGTAAACGGGTTGCCGCTCCTTTTCGTGGAATTAAAGAAAAACACCGTAGATGTACAGAACGCTTACGATGACAACTATACAGATTATCAGGATACGATACCGCATCTGTTCTACTATAATGCTTTTCTTATGCTCTCCAATGGCACCGAAGCCAAGGTTGGCACGCTGGGCAGCAAGTATGAATTCTTCCATGAGTGGAAACGTCTTGACGAAAAAGAGCAAGGCAGTGTTGCCCTTGAAACGATGCTGCGCGGTATCTGTAAAAAGGAGAATTTTCTTGATCTGCTGGAGAACTTTATCCTCTATGATCACTCCGGCGGCAATACCGTAAAAATCCTTGCCCGTAACCATCAGTACCTCGGTGTCAACGAAGCGGTCAAGGCATATGAGGCGAGAAAGCTCAACGACGGAAAACTGGGCGTGTTCTGGCATACTCAAGGCTCCGGCAAGAGCTATTCCATGGTATTCCTCGCGCAGAAAATACGCCGTAAGTTTGCCGGTTCACCTACTATTGTGGTACTGACCGATCGCGATGAACTGAACAAGCAGATCAGCGATACCTTTGAAAACTGCGGTCTGCTCGGCAAATCGAAGGCTTCGCAGTTTATCGCCACAAGCGGCAGTGACCTTGTCACGAAGCTGAAAGGCAATCCGAGCTTCATTTTTACTCTGATTCAGAAATTTAACAAACCTGATGAAGCTCCGATTTACCCGGATCACGATATTATTATCATGTCGGACGATTGTGAAATAATAGGACTACATCGGAAAGCGGCTTAAACAAAGGCTTTTCCGGTATAGTCCTATTTTTATTCGCTACTGGGCGGGTGAAGATCATGGGCAGCGCTGAACATAATCGAATAACCTGAATACTTCAAAGGGCAGAGGGGATTACCAGGTCTCCTGAGGACAAGCTGCCCTTGGGAAGGTGCGGAAATAGGACTGAGGATGTGACGGCATCCAAGGTCCTATTTTTTTACCTGTCGCGGAGCCGAATCTGGCTTTGCAGAATGAGCAAATCTTAGGAGGAAATCATATGGCAAGAGAGAAGAAGGAATACAGAGAGCTGACGATTGGCGAGGCACGCGGATGCAGATCCGGGATACCGGCGCTCAAGATCCAGGGAGTCTGGTTTCAGGAGCTGGGATTTAATATTGGAGATCCGGTGCTGGTCAAGTGTGAGAATGGTAGGATTATCATCAGCGTTGATGAAGGACTGATCAAGGAGCGGGAAGAGAAAAGGGCCTTCATGGAGGCAGAGACCAGGAAGCTGGAGGCAAAGTTCGCTGAGGAGAAGAGACGGCTGCAGCAGCTGTGCGTGGCAGAGCGGAAAGCGGGGTTCACGGCATGAGAGAAGGAAAAATTCGAATGATCCTGATCTGGATCGTGGTTATTGCGGCTGTTGTCATCATCCTGTTCGGGGATGAGATCAGCGGGATCCTGGCGGAAGTATTCGCATCACATACGGATTCCATGCTGAATCAGATTCTGAGATGAGGAGGCGGACATGGCAAAAGTTTATGTGATTGGAGCGATGAAGGGTGGCACGGCCAAGACGGCCACCACCTATAATCTGGCCTATTCGCTGGCAGAGCAGGGTAAGAAGGTTCTGGCTGTCGATTTTGACAGCCAGGCGAACCTGACGACCTGCTTCGGCATTGAAGACACGGCTTCGGTACCGATTACTATAGCGGATCTGATGCTGAAGGTGCTGGAGGAGGAAGAGCTTCCGGGTAAAGAGGAATACATCCGGAACCGAGGAGGCGTTGATTTCATTCCAGCGTCCATGCTGCTGTCGGCAGTGGACGCCAAGCTCCGGCTGGAGATGGGGACGGAGAAGATCCTGAGCAGGATCATTGATGAGGTGAAGGATGATTACGACTATATCCTGGTCGATACCTGCCCGTCCCTGGGAGCGCTGACGATCAATGCGCTATCTGCAGCGGATGAGGTGATCGTGACTGTCAATCCGCAGCTCCTGGCAATGATGGGGCTGCAGGACTTCCTCAGGACAGTGACCAAGATCCGGAATCGAATAAACGGGAAGCTGAAGGTGGCAGGAATCCTGCTGACCATGTGTGATAGTCGGACCATTCTCTGCAAGACTATCACGGAGCAGGTCCGGGATACCTTTCAGGGACAGCTGCGGATCTTCGACAGCCGGATTCCGAATACCGTGAAAGTCGGCGAGAGCATATATTATAGCCAGCCGCTTCTGGAATATGCTCCGGAATCGAAGGCATGCCTGGCATACAGAAATCTGGCACAGGAGGTGATCGCATATGAAGGCTGATGCGAAGAGGAAGATATTCAGCGACGCTGTCGATCTGATCGGCGGCGATGTGGCAACTGTGGCCGGGAATGGCATCGAGATGCTGCCCATCGATAAGATCAAGCCTTATCATGAGCATCCCTTCCACCTGTATGAGGGTGAGCGGCTTCAGGATATGGTGGAGAGCATCCGGGAGCATGGTGTCCTGTGCCCGGTGATTGTTCAGAGGGAGGGAAGGGAATATGAGATGCTCTCCGGTCATAACCGGCAGAATGCAGCCAGGCTGGCGGGACTAAAGGAGATCCCGGCGATTGTGAAGACGGATCTGTCGCCGGAGGAGGCCTATCTTTATGTGATCGAGACCAATGTTCTGCAGCGGTCCTTCTCAGAGCTGAAGCCATCGGAGCAGGCGGCCGTCATGGCAGAGCATTATGAGAAGATGTGCGGGACCCTGCGGCATGATGAGATCGTCAAGGAGCTGGAAGCCCTGACAGGAAAAAGGGATCTGCTCTCCGGTGGCCATAATGGCCACCGACGAAAGAGTAGGGATATCATTGCTGCAGAATATGGCTTTTCCAGCAGATCGGCTGCAAGACTACTACGGCTGAACAACCTGATTCCTGAGTTCAAGAATCTTGTCGATGATGGGAATCTGGCACTCCTGGCTGCCGTGGATCTGTCCTTCCTGACAGAGGAAGAACAGAGACTGGTATGGGAGATTGTGGATCGGCAGAATCTCAAGGTGAAGCCGAAGATGGCAACAGAGCTACGGAGCCATAGTGGAGATCTGATGGCGGAGAGAATTGCTGAGATCATTGACGCAGTTACTGTCAGACAGCACAGTGTGAACGCGGGTGTGAGTCTAAGGCTGCCGAATACAATCTGTGAAAAGTATTTCGCCGGGATGAGTACGGAGCAGATGGCATCCGTTGTGGAGCAGGCGCTGGCAGCTGTGTTTTGTCAATAAGAAATCCCCAAAATCGGAAGGAAAATTCCCCAGTTTCGTATTGGGAATTCCTCAGTTTCGGAAAGGGGCATGATTTCTCCTCATCTGGGTCAAGACGAGGCCTGCCC